>OOCH01000002.1_pt1 | contig 269754 bp, 259 predicted proteins | sample 1671641 | NCBI WGS metagenome assembly OOCH01 (sample SAMN06348177, study PRJEB24527) | human gut metagenome | biome: human gut; feature: ankylosing spondylitis patient; material: feces | host: Homo sapiens | place: China | collected 2015-10
GCAATCCGAGTAATTTTTCTGTAAAATAATTGTAGAGCATATTTTGTCCTCCGTTCTGGTTTCTAGTCAATTCCATTTTAACGGATTTTAGGTAAATATGCTCTACTTTTTTGAAATTTTTTTGTAGGCTCTATCCCTTACCACAACTTTTATTATAGAGCCTTTTTATTTTACAGAATTTTTTGACAAACAAGGGGCTGTGAAAAAACAGCCCCTTTGATTGCTGTGTAGTTAATTATAGTGTTCCGAATAATGATGTGCCTTGTCAAGAAGCATATCCTTAACCTTCATCAGCCTTGTACGACTGCTGCGGTCATTTTCTTCAAGTTTCATCGAAATATACTTGATTGTTTCCTGATATCTCGGAATCATAACATGCTCAAGCGAATTAACACGGCGGCGTGTCTTTTCAATTTCTGCCGACATAAGCTCACAGCTTTTTTCAATTTCAGCAAGCCTTATCAGGTCGGGCAAAAGCTCGTTGAGCGACATAACCGCATCATCAAGTTCAAACGAAGTAAACGCAAAACCGTAGGGAAAAATATCGCCCTCGTTGCTTGTTCGTGTGCTTGATGAAAACTGCGGAATATCAACGCTCATAACATTTTTTGAAGAAAGCTCAAGGTCAATTCTCTGCTTCGGTGACATCAATGAGGCGTCCAGAGCCTCTTTTGACATAACCGCACTTGCGTTCACAAAGTGGTTGTTGCACTCTGCAAGCTCTCTTTCAATCTTCTCACGAAGCTCCTTGTTTTCTCTTACAAGGTCAAGAAATCGGCGCATCAGTTCGTCACGCTTGTCTTTTAACATTTTATGACCACGGGTAGCTGTTGCAAGCTGTTTTCTCAGCTTTGTCAACTGCATACGGGTGGGATTAACATTCATAACTGCCATTAGCAAACACCTTCAATGCGATTATTCTTTACCGTAAAACTCGTCAAGCATATCGTCCTTAATTCGTTTAAGTTCACTTCTGGGAAGAATATGCAAAAGCTTCCAGCCGATGTCAAGTGTTTCTTCAATTGAACGGTTTGCATCATAACCCTGTGAAATATACTCACGCTCAAATGCCTCGGCAAATTCAGCATACTTTTTATCCATATCGGTAAGAGCCGCCTCACCGAGAATTATCATAAGTTCTCTTGCGTCTTTACCTCTTGCATAAGCGGCAAAAAGCTGGTTCATGGTTGCGGCGTGGTCTTTACGGGTTCTGTCGGGACCGATACCCTTGTCTTTAAGTCTTGAAAGTGACGGAAGAACATCAATCGGCGGAGTAATTCCCTTTCTGTAAAGCTCACGGGATAGGATAATCTGACCTTCTGTAATGTAGCCTGTAAGGTCAGGAATCGGGTGAGTCTTGTCATCTTCGGGCATTGTAAGAATCGGAATAAGAGTGATTGAACCCTCTTTGCCTTTAAGTCTGCCGGCTCTTTCATACAATGTTGCAAGGTCTGTGTACATATAACCCGGATAGCCTCGTCTGCCCGGAACTTCTTTTCTTGCGGCAGAAACCTCACGGAGTGCATCGGCATAGTTTGTGATGTCGGTCATAATAACGAGAACGTGCATTCCTCTGTCAAATGCAAGATATTCAGCCGCCGTGAGTGCCATTTTAGGAGTTGCAATACGCTCAATGGCAGGATCGTTTGCAAGGTTTACAAACATTACGGTTCTGTCAATAGCGCCTGTTTCTTTAAACGACTGAACAAAGTAGTCGGATTCTTCAAATGTAATACCCATTGCGGCAAATACAACGGCAAACTGCTCGTCCTTGCCTCTTACAGCTGCCTGTCTTGCAATCTGAGCGGCAAGCTGGGCATGGGGCAGACCGGATGCCGAGAAGATAGGCAGCTTCTGTCCTCTAACAAGTGTGTTAAGTCCGTCAATTGCTGAAATACCTGTCTGAATAAATTCCTGCGGATAGTTTCTTGCGGCAGGGTTCATAGGTGTTCCGTTGATGTCAAGTCTTTTTTCGGGAATAAGAGCAGGACCGCCGTCAATCGGATTTCCAAGACCGTCAAATACTCGTGAAAGCATATCGGGAGATACGGGAAGTTCCATTGAACGACCTAAAAATCTTACCTTTGAATTTGCAAGGTTAATGCCTGCGGCTGATTCAAAAAGCTGAACAAGTGCGTTTGAGCCGTCAACCTCAAGAACCTTGCAACGGCGTGTTTCACCGTTCGGAAGTTCAATTTCGCCGAGTTCGTCATATGTTACGCCCTCAACATCACTTACCATCATAAGAGGACCTGCAACCTCTCGTATTGTGCGGTATTCCTTTGGCATCAGTCCTCACTCCTTTCAAGTACATCCTTAATTTCCGAATCAAGCAGAGCCTTGATTGACTCGAACTCGTCCCGAACCTTATCCTCGGGTACATATTTATATCTTCCTATGCGTTCACGAACAGGAAGGTTGACAAGCATTTCAATGTCTGCACCGTTTGCAAGAGCCTCTTTTGCTTTGTCATAGTAAGCAAGAATTGCACGCATCATAAGCACCTGCTTGCCGAGAGATGTGTATGTGTCTGTCGGGTCAAATGCGTTTTGGTGCAGATAGTCCTCACGGATTGAACGGGAGGTTTCAAGCTTAAGTCTGTCGGGTGCGGAAAGTGCGTCCATACCGACAAGGTTTACGATTTCCTGAAGCTCGCTTTCTTCCTGTAATAATGTCATAAGTTTGCCACGAAGCTCCATAAAGTCGGGAGCGGCATTCTTTGAGAACCAATCTGCAAGTCGGTCTGTATAAAGCGAATAACTTGTCAGCCAGTTAATTGCAGGGAAGTGCCGTTTGTAAGCAAGGTTTGCGTCAAGTCCCCAGAATACCTTAACGATTCTGAGTGTTGCCTGTGATACAGGCTCTGAAATATCACCGCCCGGAGGTGATACAGCACCAATAACCGAGAGTGCACCTTCCGTGTCCTCACTGCCGTTTACGATAACACGGCCTGCTCTTTCATAGAACTGTGCAAGTCGGCTGCCGAGGTATGCGGGATAACCCTCTTCACCCGGCATTTCTTCAAGACGGCCGGACATTTCACGGAGAGCCTCTGCCCAGCGGGATGTTGAGTCAGCCATAAGTGCAACCGTGTAACCCATATCACGGAAATACTCGGCAATAGTAATGCCTGTGTAGATAGATGCCTCACGGGCGGCAACAGGCATATCGGATGTGTTTGCAATAAGCACGGTTCTCTCCATAAGAGAGTTGCCTGTGCGTGGGTCTTTAAGTTCGGGGAACTCGTTAAGAACGTCGGTCATCTCGTTGCCACGCTCACCGCAACCGATATATACGATAATATCGGCAGCCGCCCACTTTGCAAGCTGATGCTGAACAACAGTTTTGCCCGAACCGAACGGTCCCGGAACTGCGGCTACACCGCCCTTTGCAAGCGGAAAGAGTGTGTCAATAGGTCTTTGACCTGTGGTAAGAAGAATGTCGGGGGAGAGCTTTCTTTTGTACGGTCTGCCCACACGAACAGGCCATTTTGTACACATATTAATCTCAACATTGCCCTTGTCTGTTTTGAGAACGGCAACTGTTTCGTCAATTGTAAAATCGCCCTCGCTGATGCTCTCAACAACACCGCCTGTTTTGTTCGGAACAAGAATCCTGTGAAGAACAGCGTGTGTTTCCTGAACAGTACCGAGTGTGTCGCCTGCCGCAACTGTGTCGCCCTTTTTAACAAGGGGAGTAAAGTGCCACTTCTTTTTGTGATCAAGTGACGGAACATCAACACCTCTTTTGAGGTTTGTGCCGGCAACCTTCATAATCTCGTTAAGCGGTCGCTGAATACCGTCATAAATTGAACCGATAAGTCCGGGACCGAGTTCAACGGAAAGCGGAGCGCCTGTGGATTCAACAATCTCACCGGGTCCGAGTCCCGAAGTTTCTTCATATACCTGAATGGATGCTCTGTCACCGTGCATCTCAATTATTTCACCGATAAGTCGCTGACTGCTTACACGCACAACATCGAACATATCGGCATCACGCATACCCTCGGCAATTACCAGAGGACCTGCTACCTTAGTTATAATTCCAGATTTCAAATTCTTACACCTCAATCATTGAAGATAATGTCCGAACCGACTGCCTTTTCAACGAATGACGACAGCCTTTTTATGCCGATTCCCGTATTGCCTTTTACACCGGGGATAGGAATAACGACAGGAATGAGCCTTTCTTCATATTTTTTTCGCTCTTTTTCAACAAGTCCGAACATTTCCTCGGTAATAAAAATTACCGCATAGTTGTCACCGTCAGCAATCTTTCTGAAAAGATGCGGTGCGTTTTCGTTGTCATCACACGGATAAATGTCCATGCCGATTGCCGCAAAGCCCTTTATGCTTTCGCTGTCGCCGATAACGGCAATATTTTTAGCCATAAACTTCACGCAACCTTTCTTTTACGGTTTCATAATTTGTCTTGGTGCGGATTCCGCTTGCAATAATGTGAATAACTTTTTTCTCTGTTTCACTTGCAATCAGATAGCCCGTAATCGGATCTGCACCGTCACCGCTCCTTTTGCATTTTTCTTTTGCAAGGCTCATAAGCCTGTTGTCAACAAATTTTTCAAATGCCGACGGAGAAGCCTTGTACTCTTCAACAGCCTTGTTACAGCCGTATGCCGAGATTTTTGACAGCACATCAAGCGTTTGTTCAAGTCCCTTTACGCTTGCCTCAATAACCCTTGAACGGGGGAAGTCCTGCACATCACAGATTGCAATTTCAAGAAAATCCCTGTCGCAATCGGCTTTTGCACCTCTTATGGCTGTCTTTACATTATTATAAAATACTGTAGCTTTAAAATATTCGGACATAAATTTGCTGTCGGATTTTTCGGATGTTTTTAGAACAAGCTCCATAAAAGCTCTGTCAAGAACCGCATCGCTGAGTCTTGCGTCACCTGTGTGTGCAAGAATTTCATATGCCTTGTCACAAGGTGCGGAAAGTTCTTCGTCCAAAAGTGAAAACTTTCTGTTCTCAACCGCCTGTTTAAGCGTTTCTTCAGAGAAAGTACACGGCTTTACAAAAAGCTGTGAATACGGTCTGTTTGAAAGCGTTCCCTTTAAAACAGCTTTAAGGTTGTGAAGGTCGTTAAGATAGAAGAACGGTGTGAATATTGCAAAATCGGGTGCGGTTCTTTTGAGATATTCCCACACATTTTCGCTGTGTGATTTCAAAATATCTTCAATGTCATCGCCCTCGCCGTAACCCTTGTCCGAAAGGTATCTGCAAAGCTCGTTCACATTTTCACAACCGAGCATATGCTCAATGTCGCTGTTTGTAAACAGATTTTTTTCTTTAGCACGGACGGAGCCGATGGAAAATTCATAAGATAATGCCATCATATTCCTCCCTATGCCTTAAAAAGTTCCTGATTTATAAAATCCTCGATAGCGTCACGCTTTTCGGACAAGATTGCCGAGAAGTCCATGTTCTCTTCAATGTCACCGCATTTAAGAATAAATCCGCTTTCAATGTCACACGGTGTTTTTGAAAGCTCTGCTTTTACACCGCATTTTTCAAGCCTTGCAAGAAAATTCTTCGGAAGTCGGTTCATATCCTTTTCGTTCAAAAGCACAACACCGCTCATTCCGTTTAACTTTTTTGCAAATGTGTAAATCAGTTCAAAGTAATCTTCATCGGGAAGATTTTTCATTTTATTAAGAATTTCACTGTATGTTTTGTCAATTTCCTCGCGCCTTCTCTTTAGAAAAGCGTTGCGTGTTTCAAGGTCGCAACGGCTCTTTGAAGCCGCCTGCATCTGCTTGACCTTTGACTGTGCCCTGTCGGCAATTTCGGCAGAAATCTTGTCGGCATCAAGCTTTGCCTGTGCCATAATCTGTGCGCATTTTTCATCGGTTTCAGCACCTATTTGGCTGATTCTTTCGTCACAGTCAAGACTTATGCGATTTAAAATTTTATCACCGCTGCTCAAAGTGATTCCACCTTTCTTTCGTAATTTTCGTTAGTCGGTTATCAGATGTTAAGGTTTGGAACTGTGATAACAACGAGAAGTGAAACGATGAATGAAAGGAGAGCGTAAATCTCAACGAGAGTTACGGAAACCATAGCCTTTGAGAAGTTTGAATCGTCCTTTGCACTGAGTGCAATACCCGAAACGGCTGCCTTGCCCTGTGCAAAACCTGAAATCATACCGCCGATACCGATAGCAAGCGATGCTGCAAAGTACGCAAGTCCCTGTCCGATTGTCGGAGCTGTGCCGCCGAGAACGCCGCCGCTTACGAGAATAAGGAAGCCTACGATAAATCCGTAAAGTCCCTGAGTACCCGGGAGAAGTGTGAGAACGAGCATTTTACCGAATTTTGATGAGTCCTCGGAAAGAACTCCCATAGCTGCCTGTGCGGCAGAGCCTACACCTCGAGCAGAACCTACGCCTGCAAGTGCTGTTGCTATTGATGCGCCTAAAAGTGCGAAAAATATTCCATTCATTTTGATTTGTCCTCCTGAATTTTAATATATTTACTGTTGAGCTTGAACGGCTTAAACTGTTTGCCGCCGCCCTCATAGAATTTTCCGAACATTTCAACATACTGAAGTCGCATTGTGTGAACATATGAACCGAGTGCGTTGAGTCCGATGTTGATTGCGTGTCCGATGATGAACACAATAATGAGTAAGATAATTCCAAACCAGCTCTTTCCGAACATGGTTGAAAGCATATTGAACACCTGAGCCATAACTCCCGTTGTAAGTCCGAGAGCAAGAAGTCTTGAGTAGCTCAGAAGGTCACTGATGTAACCTGTAATGTCATAGAGAGAGGCAAGTCCGCCGATGACTTTGCCGAATCCCTTTTTGTTTCTGCCCTGTGTGAGAACAAGACCGATTGCGCAGAAAATCGCAATGCCTGCTCCGACATAGACGAGTGTCTGACCAAACGCCATACCTGCCGCCAAAACGGCAAATCCGATAAGCATAAGCATCCAAAGCCCCGTGTCAAAGAACGCTCCGCCGTAATCCTTCTGCTTGAGGCAAACATAGAATTTGCAACCCATACCGACAAGAATGTGTACAAGACCGAATGCTATTGAAATAATCATCAGCATAAGTGCGTCCTTTTGCGGGTCAATTGTCGGCCACGGGAAGATTTGCTTCATCGTAATGTCTGCACCCGTAAAGTAGTTGTAAAGGGTTGCGGGGGCATCTCCGAAGAAGCTTGCAAAAACAAGTCCCCAGAAAAATGTTGAAACACCGCAGTACTGGAACAGCTTCAAGGTGTTTCGCATTTCCTTGTCAGGCTTGAACAGCTTTATTGCAAGTCCTGTTCCTATTACCATTAACAGTCCGTAGCCTGCGTCCGAGAACATCATTCCGAAGAAGAAGTAGAAGAAGAATGCAAGCAACGGCGTTGGATCAATATCGCCATGCGACGGGGGAGAGTACATATTTACAATGCTCTCTGCCGGTGCTGCAAAGCGACTGTTCTTTAGCTTTACAGGAGCTTTTTCCTCGTCAACATCGCCGAATTCAACATAGCATACAGAAACTCGTTCACAAAGCCTTTCAAGCTTTTCACAGTCCTCCTCGGGAATGTAACCCGAAATAACAAAAACATTCCGTGAATGCTGAAGTTCACCGATTACGCTGTATTTATCGGCTCTGATTCTGAAATAATCCTGTGTATCTTTAATATCTTTTCGTCTGTCTGCAAAGGAAATGATTTCCTTTTTTGCATTTTCCGTGTCGTCTTCAAGCTTGTGACTTCTTTCAACAAGCTTTTTTGATTCCGCCAAAGGGGTAAGACTTGAGTTTGTAACAGGTTTTGCAAAACCGATATCACGCAGAGCATTTTCTGCAAGCTCCTTTTGAGCAATCGGTGCAAAAAGTACAATGCAGGTAAGCCCCTCGTTTGCAAATTGAATTTCAAAATCAAATTCAAGCTTCGGAGAAGCCTCGGCAAGTGCCTCTGAAAGCGATACCTCGTTGTACTCCTTTTGAATTGAGCCTATGAAAACAGCCGTTGTTTTTGTGTCCTTTGCATTAAGCGGAATGTCAAGATTCTTCCACGGCTCAAGCTGTGCAAGAGCGGTTTTTATGCGAATCCGTTCCGCCGCATTATCGGCAATCTGTTTATTAAGCTCACAAATTCTGTTGCACACATCAATAACTTCGCCTGCATTTGATGCGATAACTCCGATTTCATCGGGATCAATCTCCCGCCGTCCGCAAAATGCGGAAAGCATACTTTTCTTTTCGGGAGAGTTGCTGTCGAGAATTTTCAGAGCGTTTTCACTGAGAGTAACATTCCGCTCGAAAATCTGAATTTGTGAGGTCATATCAATCTTGCCGAAACCTTTTCTGCAGGTTTCGGTCTTTTCAATCTGAACCAGACCAGAATCCTGCAAATGTTCAAGAAGTCGCTTTCTGTCCTGTCTTAGGGCAATAATCCGAACCGACTTCATTTTAAGTTTTGCCAATTTCTATCACCACGCTTCTTTCATTGCAACCGTTTTAAAGAGAGAGCCTTTGTATAGCCCCGTCAATAACACGCTTGCGGTTTTTGTCTGCAGTTTGAGAGAGAATGTCGCACTCAAGATTTGCCTTTTCGGAGGCTTTTTCAAGCTCTTTTTTGCCCTCTTTCGCAGTCTTTTCAAAAAGCATATCGGCATCCTTCTGTGCCTTTTCCTTTGCCGAAAGCACAACCTGTTTGGCATCTGCCTTTGTCTGTTCAACCCTTTCTGCTGATTCTGCTCGTGCATTTGCCTCACGCTGTCTGCAATCCTCTTCGGCATTGTAAATGGCATCCAGCATATCTTTTGCCATTGTTATCCTCCTTTGCTAAAAAATGCATAAAAATATTTATGAAGAATACACTATTTTGTTTATTCTATTCCTAGATTGTAGCACATTTATTTTAAAAAAGCAATCAACATACATTAAAGTTTGCCCAGTTTTTTATAATTTTCTTCCCTGTGACCGCATTTGCAAGTGGTTTTACAGCATTAATTTGCGATAAAAGAAAAAACACCGCATAATACGGTGTTTAAAGTTTTAAAAATTATTTTTTATATACCGCTGATTGCGGCTTGTCGGTTTATCGGGAACAGTCATCTGAATCAGATTCATTTCGAGTGCGGGATTAAGATAATTTTTTCTGAAGGTTTCCCTTGATTTTAAATTCAGCTTATCCAAAAGTTCCGCAGTATTATAGGAAACATCAAATTCCATAACATCAAGCAACTTTTTTACATAATCATTCATCTGCCGAATATCGGATTTGGTTTGTGAAATAATTTCGGTAAGAATTTCGTCAATCATTTCAAGCATAAATTCTATGAAAATATTTGAGTTACCCTCAATATGGCATTTTGAAATTGACTTGTAATATCTGTCCTGATATTTTTGAATTTGACTTTCAATAGGAATGTATTGAAAAATGGGTTTCCATTTTGTCAAAATTGCAGTCTGCCAAAGCCTTGCCATGCGACCGTTTCCGTCAGAAAACGGATGAATAAAAACAAATTCATAATGAAAAACAGATGACAAAATCAGTGGGTGAACATTATTTTTTTCACTGTTCATCCATTTAAACAAATCATCTATCAATGACGGCACAAAATTTGCAGGCGGAGCCATAAAAATGCATTTGTCGCCGTCAAACACACCTTCTTCACCGTTTCTGAATTTTCCCGATTCATTGACAAGAGCATATGTCATTATGCCGTGGTATTTTTTTAGCTCTGTTACAGAATAAGGATTTATATTGTTAAGGTTGTCATAGGCATCGTATGCGTTTTTTACTTCTTGAATTTCTCTTTGCGGACCTAAAACAATGTGACCGTTGATGACATCACGCACTTCTGAAATCGAAAGCGAGTTAGCCTCAATGGCAAGCGAAGAATAGATGGACTTGATTCTATTGTTTTTTCTTAACTGAGGTTTTGATTCAAAATCATTATAATTGCTGATTTTACCTATCTTCTCAGAAATTGATGATACAAATCCGAGCATTTTATTTGATATTGAAAACGGCGGTGTGTAGTCTGACATATTAACCATTCCTTGCACTTATTCTGTCTTTAATTATACCAAATTCAATTGAATTTATCAATAACTTGCTTATTATCTTGCTTACTATCTTGCTTACTGACTTGCTTATTATCTTGCGTGTTGTTGACAAAACAGCGATTTTTAGTCTGTAAAACAGAAGAAAGCCGTCCCGAAAAAATTCGGAGCGGCTTTCAAAGCTACGGTTATTCGGCAGGCGTATAACTCTCCTGCATCTCTCAAGGTTTCCCTTTGTCAAGCCATCGGCGTGTGGACGGGGACGAAATCTTCCACCTCGAATAACTTCTGAATTTATTCTAACATTATTTTAATAAAATTGCAAATAAATCAAGGTTGAAATCCGATGCGAAAAGTTGTATTATGTGAGGGTAATAACAAGATGGCAATATGCATGGAGGATTGTGTATTTATGAAAGAAATCAAGACAAATGTAATGAGAATTTTAGACAAAGAAAAGGTTGAATATACTCACCATGAATATCCCCACGGCAAGGATGCCGTTGACGGAGTAACAGTGGCAACACTTATGAATCAAAATCCCGATTATGTTTTCAAAACTCTTGTAACAAAGGGCATGGGCAGAGATTATTATGTTTTCGTAGTTCCTGTTGACCATGAGCTTGACCTTAAAAAATGTGCAAAGAGCGTAGGTGAAAAGTCGGTTGAAATGATTCCCGTAAAGGACATTACAAAGGTTACGGGTTATGTGCGTGGAGGCTGTTCACCTCTCGGAATGAAAAAGCAGTTCAAGACAACCTTCCACCTTACAGCCGAGTCAATTCCGAAAATCATTGTCAGCGCAGGAAAAATCGGTTATCAAATTGACCTGAAGCCCGAGGATTTAATCCGTCTTACAAACGGTCAATGCGCCGATATTATAAAGGACTGACCTGATATTCAAAAAACAACACCCCCGACTGTGCCAAACGGTTTAGTCGGGGGTGTGTTTTATTAGTATGCTTTATTCGTCAATAAATTCAAGGTCTTTGTCACTTACTTTTTTGAGTTCCTTTTTATTAAACAAATCGTAAATAACGGGGACGATATAGAGCGTCATAAATGTTGCGTAGAGCAGACCGCCGATGCAGACAATTGCAATAGGCTGCATCATTTCTGCACCTGTGCCTATGCCGAGAGCCATAACAACAAGACCTAGAACGGTTGTGAGTGCGGTTATGAGGATAGGACGCATACGGGTTTTGCCAGCCTCAACAATTGACTCAATTCTTTCTTTGCCGTCAATACGAAGTTTGTTGATGTAGTCAACAAGAACGATACCGTTGTTTACAATGATACCGCAGAGCATTACAAAACCGACAAGCGATACAACGCTGATGTCAAATCCTGTGATTAAAAGTGCGAGGAAGCCGCCCGTGAACGCAAGCGGAATTGTAAACATAATAATGAACGGTGATTTAAGGCTCTGGAACTGTGCAACCATAATGAGGTAGATGAGAATAATGCCGAGCAGAAGCATAAGCATAAGCTGTGAAACTGCCTCCATTGTCATTTCGTCTGTACCTGCATAGTCGATTGAACAGCTGTTCGGTAGCTTGTAATCGTTCATTGCGGATTTTACATTGTTTGAAACAGATGTAAGCGTGTAGCCGTCCTTGACTTCGGCGCTGATTTTAAGATAACGCTTTTGATTTTCACGGCTGATTTTATCCATAGTTTCCGACTTTGAAATATCCGAAACAGAGGAGAGTTTAACTGTCTTTTCGTTACCGCTTGAATCCTTGTAGGTAATATCAATGTCACGGAGATTTTTCGGAGTAACGGTTTCGCTGTTGTCCTTTACAACCACAACATTCATATCATTGCCGTCATCATTCGTAAGAGTGGCAGCGTTTTTTTCTGTTGAAATTGCAGCGGCAACCTGCTGATAAACCTGTGCAACGGTAAGTCCCTTTTCAGCGGCTTTTGACTTGTCAACAGTAACCTTGATTTCGGGAGAAACAGCACCGATGCCGTTGTCAACCGATGCAACGCCTTTAACCTTTTCAAGTGTCTTGCCGATATCCTCGGCAGTGCTTTTGAGTGTGTCAAGGTCGTTACCGTAGAGCGTAATCTGAACGGAACCGTCACCCATAAGGCTTGACATTGAACTTGAAGTGCCGCCGCTTACGGCAGCCTCACCGTCAAGGCTTTCAAGATCCTTTTCAATCTTCTTTGAAATCTCACCGCTCTGTTTTGTAAAATCATCCTTGAGAACGGCATATGCCATAAGTGAGCCGGCATCATTTGACGATGAACCGCCTGTAAGTCCCATAAGGCTTGACGAGCCTCCTGCCATAACGCCTACGGTTTCAAACTGGTCATATTTTGAAAGCAAATCGTTGAGCTTTTCGCCCTCTTTAACTGTTTCTTCAAAGGTTGCGTTATCGTCAAGCTTCAATGATACCTGAATCTGTGTACTGCTCATATCGGGCATAAAGCTGAAACCTCTCATCAGACAAAGACCTGCACTTGTAAAGAGAAGTGCAACTGCAACGAGAATTGCAGGAACTTTGTGCTTTAATACGAAACGAAGTGAGCGTTCATATGCCTTCTTGATTTTTCCGTCCTTCGGAGCGGAATTAGGTTTCATTTTTCGGAGCATTCTCTGTCCCATGGCCGGAACAAGCGTCAGCGCAACAATAAGGCTTGCAAGAAGTGAATATGTAACCGTGAGTGCAAGGTCAACAAACAGCTGACGCGTGATGCCTTCAACAAATACAATCGGCAGAAACACGCATACTGTGGTGAGAGTTGATGCCGTAATTGCGCCGGCAACCTGTCTTGCACCATTAAGTGCCGCCTTAATCGGCGAAACGCCCATACTTCTCAGTCGGTAGATATTTTCGATAACAACAACCGAGTTGTCAACCAACATTCCGACGCCTATTGCAAGTCCCGACAGCGAAATCATATTGAGTGTTACGCCGCTGAAATACATAAGAACGATTGCAAACACAACGCTTATCGGAATTGAGCAGGCAACAATGAGTGTCGGCTTGATATCTCTGAGAAATAGGAAAAGTATGATAATTGCAAGAACCGCACCCATAAGGAGGTTCTGTAATACATTGTTGATTACAAGATTAATGTAGTCGCCTTCATTATAAAGGTTTGTAAAGTGAAGTCCGTCAACCTCTTTTGAAAGCGAATCAAGCTTTGCGTTAATGTTTTCGCAAACGGTAGAAGACGCTGTGTTGCTTGACTTTGAAAAGCTCAATACAATACCGGGGTTGCCGTTGATTCTTGCAAAGGTTTCGTCGGAATTATCGGCAACAAAAACATCTGCAACATCTTCAAGATGAATAACTCCTATTCCGTCAATTCCTGTGTCAAAAAGCACAAGCGACTTCATCTCTTTTTCATCATTCACCTTGTCGCCGACACGAACCATGAATTTATTGTTATCATCATCGGTAACATAGCCTGCCGGCATTGAAAAGTTTTGTGCCGTTAGAATTGAAGAAATGGTATCAAGTGTGACCGTGTTGCTCACATCAGCCTTGCTTTTTGCCTCTTTCTTTTTATCTGCAAGTTCTTTTTCAGATGTTTCAATCTGTTTTTCTGCACTTGAAAGCTGTGTAAGTGCGCTGTTGAGTTCACTCTGTTTTGAAGTGAGAGTTGACATGGCAGAGGACATTTTGAAGTCTGCACTTGACTGCTGTTGTGAAATGAGTGCAAGAGCGGAATCAACCGAAACCGATTTATCGTCAAGTCCCGAAATTGCGTTATCAAGCTGTGCAATACCCGAGTTGATTTGTGAGATTTTCTCCGACATTTCACTTAATGCAGAATTGATTGCATCTCCCGAAGTTCCGAGCTTTTTAAGTGAAATTTCAACATTTTGAATTGCCTCAGCACTTTTGTTAATGGAATTCTGAACTGTCTGCATTGTTTTTGCGATATCGGGAGCTTTGATTCCGTAAGGCTCAAGCACCTTGTTAAGCTCGTTAATCTGCTGTTGAAGTGCCTTGTATTCCTCGCTGTCGGGTAGTGCATCATTCATTTTCCGAACAATTTCCTGATACTGTTCGTTGAATTTTGAAAGCTGTTCAAGCTTTTGCGTAAGCTGTGACTGCTCGGAAGTCAGCTCATCATAGGTAGTTTTCAGTTCAAGCAAACCCTGATAAGCGGTTTCGAGCAAAGTCTTTGTTGAAGTGAGGCTTGCCTTTCGGTCAAGCAACTGCATCTTTGCCGACAAAAGCTGTGTTTTACCGCTTTCAGCCTTGTTCTGTGCGTCGGCAAGCTGTTTTGAAACAGCCTCCTGCTGTGAGTTGATTTGCTCAATTGAAGATGAAACAGTACCCTGACCGTCCTTGGCTTTGCCGATATTATCCTGCAATTCCTTTTTAGCTTTGGCAATTTTGTCCTCCGCATCACCGAATTGATTATCAAGTGCAGCGGAAATCTTCTTATTAAGCTTGTCAAGCTTATCCTGTGAAAGTACGACATTTTCCTGTTCCGTAACAATGCCCTTGTCAGAAACAGAGGCAACACCGTCAATGTCTTCAAGTTCATTCAAAAGTTCGTTTGTGACATAATCCGAAAGCTCTGTCTGCGACTTGCCTTCAAAGTCAACCGCCGTCATTGCAACGGGGAGGATGTTCGGATTGATTTTGATGAGGTACGGTGTTCCGACTCCGTCAGGCCAATTGCCCTTGATTGTGTCAAGGCTTGAACGCATATCAACAGTTGCGCTGTCCATATTTGTGCCGTCCTCAAATTCAATCATCAAAAGTGAATAGTTGTCTGATGAGGTAGAGGTGATTTCCTTAACACCGTCAATTGCCGACATCGACTGTTCAAGAGGCTTTGAAACCGTTGTTTCAACCGCCTCTGGCGTCTGACCTGCGTAGGTGGTCATGATAACGGCATAGGGAAAGTCCATATTCGGTAAAAGGTCGGGCGTCATCTTGAAAAATGACACTATACCGAGAACCAGAACAAGTACAACCGCAACCAATACCGTCATCGGTTTTTTTACGCTGATTTTAGATAACATTGATTACTCCTTTGTTTGTGCTTTTTATCTATGAGTATATTTCATATTAAATGCAATTTCTACCAACTTAGGTTTACATTTTCTGTTGAAATCGGCCGCAACCGGTTGCATGAATATTAAACTTAATCTGCAATTGCACCTGTTTTGATAATTTCAAGTTTTCTGTGATACTCCCTGTGAACCTCGTCAAAAGGTTTTCCTATTACAAAAACATTGAACACGGCATTCTTCAGCACCTGAGTGAGAATCTGTGAAAGGTACTTCACATCTTCATCTGAAGTATATTTAAGGTTACTTCTGTCAAAATTGTTTGTAACGCTGACAAGCTCTGCAACGCCCTTGAAACGGTTGATAAAATATTCCGAAACAAGACTGTCATTTGCCTTTATATTTTTGATGAGATTCTTCATAATGATACTTTGTTTTGCATCCTTTGAACATTCGCATAGAATTTCAAAAAGCAAATCATAAGTTACAAATATGTCGCCGTGAGTGCGAGAGATAACCTCTGTAGCTTTTTCAAGCGAAAAGTCAATAAATGAGCGTGTCATAACCTCCACAAGGTCAACCTTATCGTCAAAGTACTGATAAAAACTGCCTCTCGAAATGTTTGCGTTCTTTATAATATTGTTTATGCTGACTCTCTCTCCCGACGAACCGGCAAATTCATTGAATATTGCGTCCGTGATTCTCTGACGCTTTTCTTCGGGAAGATTATAAAAGGTGTTTTTTATCATAAAAAATCCTCCAAAATAAATGTGACAGGCAGTCATATGACAACCTGTCACAATTTTAACATCGTTTATTTATTGTGTCAATTAAATGTGTTTTAGATTTTGCACATATACGATCAAAAATCTTTGTGCATATTAACAACAAAATTAAGCTTTGCCTTTAAATTTTTCAAAAAGTCCTTTGCATCCGCTGTAAATATCGTTGTATGCCTGCTCAAAATCACCGCTGTACCACGGATCCGATACATCACGATTCATACCTGCAAAGCTCATCATCTTGCAAACCTTTCCGTCTTTGTCATCGCCGAAAATTCGCATAGTGTTTCTGATATTATTAGAGTCCATGCAGATGAAATAATCGTACTTGTCATAGTCGGATTTTTTGAGCTGAACAGCCCTCTTGCCGTCACAACCGATTCCGTGTTTTGCAAGCTCACGCTTAGCCGGCGGATAAACAGGATTTCCAATCCCGTTCCATATCTCCTCCGTACTCGTAGCAGATGATTTAATCACAAACCTGTCAGCAATCTCGCCCTTCTTAACCATGTCCCTAAATATAAATTCCGCCATAGGCGACCGACAAATATTCCCATGGCACACCATAATCATTTTTCGAAAAATCAGGTGTAACTAAGTATCCTCCTACAGCGTCAATATGTCCATGACCAGAGTAATAGAAAAGAGCTATGTCTGCGTCGCCTTCAAAACATGTCTCTATTAATCCTCTCAACTCACCTTTTGTAGAAACATTATCTTTTTTCCAAACAGCAAAATTAGGGTCTCCATTTTCATGATTAGTCAATAAATCTTTCATTGCTTCTGAATCATTGCAGCACCCTTGTAATGGACACGTTGGATAATCGTTTATTCCTACAACCAGTGCTTTTCTCTCTCCCATAAACTCATCCTCCCTTCTAATTAATTTTTGATACACTTTTCATTTTTATATACAAGTATTGTATTCTATATCAAATATCCTCTATCTATTCCATCTGCAATTTTTCCATGCCAATCAGTTGATAAATACTCCCTAACTGAGGAAAACAAATGCCATACAACATCAGTATAAATTGGATTAGCAACATATCCTTCAAGATATCTATACTCTCTATCCGTATTTCTTTGTTTTCTCAATACATATATTTGATCGACTTTATACTTTTTTAAATTAACAGCCTCTGTTAATTTTAATCTTTCAGCTACAACATAATAGATAGCATTGGGATTCCTACTTTTTAATTGTTCAGCTGCCGTTGATGCGCCTTCAAGCATTGTCTTGTCTAGATATGTTTTGCACTCAATAGCAACTGCTGGCATATCAAAACTTTCATTTTCAATAATCGTCATTCCGTCACATTGAAACGATGCATTAATTGTAGCTCCAATAACAAAATCGTGATCCTTTTTTTCAATCATAGTATGCGGTTGAGTTATCATCTCATAATAATTAGCCGCCCTAAAAAATATATCCTTAAACGCGTGCGATTTACCAATCAATGCATGTTGTGAATAATCTAAAACTAAATCTCTAAACAAATAATACATAAATTCTTCTAATGCTGATGAATGTAAATTCGAACGTGAATCAAATTGTTCTGCATATTGTTGTTGGTCAAGGAAATTTTTGTACTCATTAAATAACTTTACCCTTTCTTCTATAATTTTATAATCATTTTCATTATTAGATTTTACTGGTCCATAAAGAGATAAATTTGCTGTTTTCCATTCATTATATTTTTGTCTTATCTCTTTTAAATACTGTTTTGAAACATCATCCCTATACTTTGTAGGATGATTTTCCTTTTGTTCTAAATTGTCTCCATGCACATAAACACTCATTTGTATTCTCCCTTTACTTTTCAAAATTAATTTGTTTAATAATATTTTCTGCAATACATTTTGCCATAAGCGGTGGCACAGCATTCCCTATTTGACTGTACTGGCACAAATAAGCTTCACCATCTCTTCCTTCCTTTAAAAGAAGTTTTTTACTAACAACCGTTGGCTTCCCACAAAATACATAATTATCAGGAAATGATTGAATTCTTGCCCCTTCTCTAGCAGTAAAGTTTCTATTTTTATATGGATGTACAAAATTACCATAAAAAGTAGCTGTTATAGTATGACATATCTTGTCAGGATGCATTCTTCTATTATTTTGATCATATGGTTTGTCAGACACTTCCCCATTTCCATTTCTTTTTCTCTGTTTCAATCTGTCTTCTGTAATATCAGATACTGACTGTCCCCATGTCATTTTACTAAAACGTTCAACTAATCTTTTGGTATGTTTCATAGCAAGATGATTATGTAATATTTTTTCTTCTCCACGACACCATCTTTGGTACTCATTTTCAGGTTCATTGGTATAATTCATTTCCTCCGCACCTTCTCTTGCTTCAATGTCTGGGAGATCAGAAATTGCTTCCCATAATGTTGGGCATTTCTTTAATCCACAATATTCTGATGAAAACAAATTCATCTGTCCTTCATTTGAATCAGCATCTACATAATGTGTTTTTTTAGGAAATGGATCCTTTAATTCTTGTTTAGAAGCAATTAACACAAAACGTTGTCTCATCTGAGGTACTCCATAATCACTTGCAGTTAAAATATCTTGATATACATTATAACCTAGTTTTTCAAATTCGCTTTTTAAAATATCGACAACTCGCTCTCCTGATTGTGTCTTAGCTTTCGCAATATTTGGTACATTTTCCATTACCATTACTTTAGGATTAAAAATCTTACCCATTCTAATAAATTCTACAAATAATGAATTACGTGGATCTTTAGGATCACACGCATCTTTAACACATACAGAAAAACCCTGACATGGTGGACCACCAATAATAATATCCGGCTTTACCGATATATTTTTTTTCAAATATTCCTCGTCAAAAGACTCTATATCTCCAAGCATCATTTTAGCTTTAGGATGATTAAAAGAAAAAGTATCTGCAGCCCATTTATCATGTTCAATTGCCGCAATCACCTCACAACCAGCCATTTCAAATCCTAAGCTAAAACCGCCGGCTCCAGAAAATACATCAAAAACTCTAGGTTTCATTCTTTCACCTCATATATCTCAATAATATCACCTATCTCACACTTTAGTGCGCAGCATACTTTTCCTAATGTTTCCATTGAGACTGATTCATTTTTTCCCATTTTAGCAACAGCATTAGTACTTATTTGTGCCATTTCTTTCAACTGTGTTTTATTTAAATTTTTATCTATCATAAGTTTCCAAAGTTTTGCATAACTAAAAATCACCTTATCACTCATATAATCTATCTCCTCTAAACTTCTCCAGAAAGTTATTCTCAACTTAAATAATAAATCATTTTATTCTATTTGTCAAGAATTTCTTGGCATACATCAAGCATCTTTTGATTTTATTATATTATTCCATACAAAAAATCCCTCGCTATTCAGCTAAGGGATTTTTACTTATCGGGTAGTCCTATAATTATTAGGGGCAAAACAGGGGCAAATTCATCCTGACAATTTCTTAAATCATTGATTTTGCAGGCATTTTAAGCATTTACACAGATGTTGCCGTGGCACACAAACATTATCCTTATCATATTAAAATTCCTCCTGATTTGCCGTAATATGCCGCTATAAATTTTGCAATATCTATATTTGAATATGTTATTTTGTGTGTTGCTGTATTTTCACTATTCATCTATATGTTCCCCTCAAAATGATTTTGAATTGTCGCTATAATATGCAATTTTACCTGTTAACCGAAAATTTCTTCGGGAGTCTTTTTAAAATAGCAGTCATCTTCATATCTGAGAAATTGCTCTTTGTCAAGAACGCAAAATTTCTTTCCGATTTGACGATATTTCAGCATTTCGTATTTATCAAGACTATCATCATCAAATTCAAAAAAGTAAAGATATTCTGCAAGAATTTCCTGTTCAAGAGCAGGGGTTTCTGAGCCGTCATCGTAAATATCGTCCTGATTAAACACACAAAAATACTTTCCCTTAAAATTCATATTTTCAACAAATGACAGAAAATCTTCCTCGCTCACAGGCTCGTTCTGGCTGTTGTAAATTTTAAGAAGTTTGCCGATTTCGATAACTCCGTAAAGATTTGCCGCAGCCGCAAAATATCTGTATAAAAGGTCTTGTGTTTCCTTTGAAAGTGTGCATTCTAAAATTTTCATGTGTCTACATCAAATTATATCGTACTCTGACTTATATTGTCAGTTTATCATAATTAATCCCACATTTCAACAAGTCTGTGAACAATTTCAGATACTTGCCAGATGATTAACTTCTGAAAGACAGTTGCAGAGTGGTTTAGCACTGTGTATGTGTAAGCTTTCAGGTTGCCGTGCAGAGGACTGTTGCACAGTAAATATATCGGATTATATAGTGCCTTTTCACCTAAAATAAGCCATAGATTTCTCGCTCCGCTTTGCGGCGCTTTATTATATTTTGTGACAAATTTTGCATAAAATAACCGAAATAGACTATATTTGATTATCACTTTAGTGAAAACAAATCATATCTATGGCAAAAATCTTGCGTAATTATTCCTATACTTTGTTAAAAGCACTTTTTTTCAATTGTTTTTTCCATATTCTCCTCTTTTATTGCTTATTGATGCTTTCTGTGGCATAATTCTATAGATGTATTGCGTAAGTTGGTTTTGGGTTGAGGAGTATTAAATATGAAAGACAGAAAAATGTCGTTTTATAACAGAATTGTGAAAAGAATGCTTGATATTATCTGTTCACTTGCAGCGATAGTGTGTCTGTCAGTACTTTACCTTCCGATATGTGCCATAATAAAATGCACGAGCGAAGGTCCTGTTTTTTTAGACAGAAAAGAATAGGAAAAAACAAAAAATATTTCAATATTCTGAAATTCCGCACAATGAGAATTGATACTCCCAAGGATTGTCCTACACATCTTCTTAAAAATCCTGAACAGTATATAACTAAGGTGGGTGCGTTTTTAAGAAAGACAAGTCTTGACGAATTGCCTCAGATTTTTAATATTTTTAAGGGCGATATGTCGGTTATCGGTCCAAGACCTGCACTTTGGAATCAGGATGATTTGATTTCTGAAAGAGATGAGTACGGTATAAATGATTTAAAACCCGGCTTGACGGGTTGGGCGCAGATTAACGGCAGAGATGAGCTTCCTATCCCTGAAAAAGTTCAGATGGATAAGATTTATCGTGATAATGTCAGTTTTGTCTTTGATGTAAAATGTCTTTTTATGACAGTTGTAAGTGTGTTTAAGCATGATGGTGTAGTTGAGGGCGGAACAGGAGCAATTGCAGATGAAGAATAATCGTAAAAAAGTTATGATTCTTACTAATCACTCTTATATGCTGTATCGTTTCAGAAAAGAATTGATTGAAGAACTTATGAAAAATTATGATGTTGTTCTTAGTATGCCTTTTGTAGGACATCATGAGGATTTCATCAATATGGGATTGCGTTGTATTGAAACTAAGATGGAGCGCAGAGGGGTTAATCCGATTCACGATTTTTCACTTATGAAATTTTATAAAAAAATATTACAGGAAGAAAACCCTGATTTGGTAATTATATACTCTATCAAACCAAATGTTTACGGTGGATTGATGTGTGAAAAGTTAAATATTCCGTTTTATGCGAATGTTCAGGGATTAGGAACGGCATTTCAAAAGCCCGGACTTGCTCAGTTTGCGACAGTTCTTTATAAAACAGCCTTTAAAAAGGTAAAAACGGTATTTTTTGAAAATCAGGTTAATGCAGATGAATTTATTGACAGAAAGATTATTTCTGTTGACAAAGAAACTATTTTGAACGGCGCAGGAATCAATCTTGAAATTTATGAGTACAAGCCTTACCCAAAAAGTGATCCGCCGCATTTTTTGTATCTTGGCAGAATCATGAAGGAAAAGGGCATGGATGAATTGTTTTCTGCGGCTGAGAAGCTTCACGATGACGGCTATAAATTTGTACTTGACCTTGTAGGCTTTTTTGAAGATGAATATAAGGAAAGAGTTGAGTTACTTGAAAGTAAGGGCGTTGTAAAATTCCACGGATTTCAGGAAGAACCAAGACCTTACTATGCGACCGCCGATTGTGTTGTAATGCCGAGCTATCACGAGGGTATGAGTAATGTAAATCTCGAAGCTTCGGCAACAGGCAGACCTGTCATTACCACCAATATTCCAGGCTGCAGAGAGTCAGTGGAAAATGAATATACAGGCTGGCTTTGTGAACCTAAAAGCATTGACAGCCTTTATGAAAAAATGAAAGCTTTTCTTGAAACAGATATTTCAAAACGAGAAGTTATGGGTAAATACGCCCGACAAAAAATGGTTGACGAATTTGATAAAAAAATTATTGTAAACGATACAATAAAGGCATTAAAACTTTAATTCTATAAAATGAAGGGTAATTGAATTTTATGTTAAGAATATTACATATTGTAACATACATGGGGCGTGGCGGTCTTGAAACTATGATTATGAATTATTACAGAAACATAGACCGTACTAAAATTCAATTTGATTTTCTTGTGCATCGTCAGGAAAAAGCTGATTATGATGATGAGATATTATCTTTAGGCGGACATATTTATCATATGCCTATGCTGAATCCCTTTTCTAAGGCTTATTTTAATGCGCTTGATGACTTCTTTGATAATCATAAGTACGATATTGTGCATTCACATTTGGATTGCATGAGTGCATATCCTTTGAAAATTGCACAAAAACATGGCGTTAAGGTGAGAATTGCACATTCGCATTCAAAAAGTCAAGATAAAAATTTAAAGTATCCGATTAAGCTTCTTTCAAAACTTTTAATTCCTAAGTACGCTACGCATCTTTTTTCTTGCGGTAAAGAGGCAGGAGATTGGATGTTTGGCGGAAATGCATATACTGTCTTAAATAATGCAATTGACGCTGAAAAATATCGGTATGACTGTCAAATAAGAAATCAAGTGCGTGACGAACTGAAAATCAGTAAATCTGATTTTGTAATCGGACATGTCGGAAGATTTAATCCACCCAAAAATCATTCGTTTTTGATTGATGTTTTTAAGAGTGTACATGATAAAAACAGAAATTCCAAACTGCTTCTTGTAGGAACAGGTAACGGACAGAGTAATATAAGAGAAAAAGTTGAAGATCTTGGTTTATCGGATTCCGTGTTTTTTTTAGGAAACAGGGGAGATGTGAATAGAATACTACAGGCAATGGATGTCTTTTCGTTTCCGTCTTTGTATGAAGGATTGCCACTTTCAATAATAGAAGCGCAGGCTGCAGGATTGCCGTGTATCATTTCTGACAGTGTTCCGTCTGAATGCAGAGTTACAGACCTTGCTGAGTCGTTAGATTTAAACTTGCCGATTGATGAGTGGGCGAATGTTGTCTTAGAAAAACAAAGTGTGATTAGAAAAAACACGATTGATGATATAAAAAAATCAGGTTTTGATGTTAAAAAGAATGTTGTAAAACTTGAAGAATTTTATTTAAATTCGGTTGAGGAATAATAGTTATGCAGACTTTAACAGTGTTTACCCCTGCTTATAATAGGGCACATACAATAGGTCGTACATATAAATCTTTGTGTTCCCAAAAATGCAAGGATTTCGTGTGGCTTATAGTTGATGACGGTTCAACTGATAATACGGCTGAATTAGTAAAAGACTGGATGTCAAAAGATAACGGCTTCGAAATTCAGTACATATATAAAGAAAACGGCGGTATGCATACCGCACACAATGTTGCGTATAGAAATATACATACCGAACTCAATACTTGTATAGATTCTGATGACGCTTTATCTGAGAACGCTGTTGAAAAAATTATAAACAAATGGAATCAGATTAAAAGCAGAGGTTATGCAGGTATTATTGCACTAGATGCCAATATGAATACGGGAAAGGTTATAGGAAAAGGCTTTCCGAAAGATATGACAGAAACCACATTGTCGGGTTATTATGCGTCAGGTGGTTCAGGTGATAAGAAGCTTATTTATCGTACTGATATTATTAATTCAGTCCCTGAGTATCCGGTATTTGATAATGAAAAATATCTTGCACTTGCATATAAATATAAGTTGATAGATCAGAAGTATAAACTTGCTGTTTTAAATGAAGTAGTGTGCGATGTAGAATACCAGGAAGACGGTAATTCGCACATTATGTATAAGCAGTATATGAAATGCCCAAAGAGCTTTGCCTTCTGGAGAAAGATATGTATGCAATATCCTGATTGTAATAAAAGATTATTGGTGGATTGTGTGCATTATGTTGCCGACAGTATAATAGCAAAGAATAAACACTATATCAAAGAGTCACCTTGTAAAGTCTTAACATTTTTTTAAGTCCAATGGGCTTTTTGTTTTACCTTTATATAAGAAGCAAGTCAGATTCTATTATGAAAGTAGGAGATTAATGAGGTGAAAACAAAAAAATGAATGCATTATTTAAAACAGATTTTTACCGTATGACTGGTAATGAGTGAAAGGCAAATTTGTCTGATATATGTAAATTTATTTTTCAACATAATATCAGATTTATGTATCATTACAGAAAGTATTCACAAAACCATAGCGTTTACCGTAAATATAAAATTTATAGATATAACAGAAAATATGGCATAGAATTTGCACCAGATGTGCAAATTGGGAAAGGTTTACATCTTGGACATCCATACAACATAACAGTTGGTGGAGGAGTTAAAATTGGTAATAATGTTAATCTTTCAAAGGGATGTACATTAGGTATGGAGAATAGAGGAAATCGTAGAGGAGTTCGGGTAATAGGAAATTATGTGGTCATTGGAATCAATGCGACAGTTGTAGGCAGAATTACTATTGGTGATGATGTGTTTATAGCACCTAATAGCTTTGTTAATTTTGATGTACCTGATCATTCTGTGGTTGTTGGTAATCCGGGCGTGATTCATAGAAAAAAAGATGCAACTTTAGCATATATAAATTTCTCTGTAGAATAAGAGGTTTAGAGCGATAATGAAAAAGGTACTATATTTGATTCCTAATCTTGCACACGGTGGGGCTGAAAAAGTTTTGGTTAATCTCGCCAATAATATGGATAAAACAAAATTTGATGTAACAGTTCAAACTTTGTTTGATGTAGGTGTTAATCGACAGTATCTTAACTCTGATGTAAAATATATCGGCGGGTTCAAGAGAATGCCTCGTGGCAATACATATGTGATGAAACTTTTCTCTCCTGAAAAACTGTTTAAGTATTTTATCAGAGATAACTATGATATTATTGTTTCGTATTTAGAAGGTCCTACCGCACGAATTGTAAGCGGTTGCACTAACCCAAATACAAAGCTTGTCAGCTGGATTCACTGCAAAATGGACAACCCCGCAATCAGTGCAGTAGGTTTTAGAAATTTTGAAGAGGCAAAGAAGTGCTATAACAAATTTGATAATACTGTATGTGTTTCAAAATGGGTTATGAATTATTTTTCAAAGACATTTGAATTTCAAAAACCTATTCAGGTGCTTTATAACACAATTGAAACAGACAAAATACTTGAGAAGTCCGTTGAACCTGTCGATGATATTAAATTTGACGATGATTGTGTAAATATATGTTCTGTCGGAAAGCTTGCGGTAGTAAAGGGTTTTGACAGGCTACTGAACATACATAAAAAACTTCTTGATGACGGAGTGAAAAATAAAGTTTATTTATTCGGCATCGGTGAAGAAGAAGGTAGCTTAAAAAAACTGCACAAAACCTTGGCGTTGAAAATACATTCCAAATGGTTGGTTATAGAACAAATCCGTACAAGTATGTAAAAAATTGTGATTTGTATGTATGTTCATCTCACAGCGAAGGATTCAGTACATCTGTAACGGAGTCACTCATTGTCGGTACGCCTGTTGTGACTACTCTTTGTTCGGGTATGACCGAATTATTAGGCGAAAACAATGAGTACGGTTTCGTAACAGAAAATGATGAAGATGCACTTTATGAGGGCATTAAAAAAATATTGACGACGCCTGATTTGCTTGAAGCTTATGCCGCAAAAGCAAAAGAGCGTGGTAAAGCTTTCAGTACTGAAAAAACAGTAAAAGCTGTTGAAGAAATGTTGAGTGCTTTATGATGAGCGATTTAATAAGTGTAATTGTTCTGGTATATAATTTAGAGAATTATATAGTAAGAACCTTAGATAGTATTTTATCTCAGACTTATAAAAACATTGAAGTTATAGTTGTTGATGACGGTTCCCCTGACCGTTGTCCTCAGATGTGTGATGATTATGCCGAAAAAGACAGCCGAATCAAGGTTGTTCATAAAAAAAACGGTGGACTTTCCGATGCCAGAAATGCAGGAATGGCTGTTGCAACAGGCGAGTATATCAGCTTTATTGACAGCGATGATTATGTGTCTGATGACTTTTTTGAATGTCTGTTGGATGTTATGAACAAAGAAAACAGCGATATTGCTGAGTGCAGTGTTGTAAAATTCTATGAGGATAACCGTTTTGATGAGTTGAGCGATGATTTATCGGTAAAAACATACGATACTCAGGACGCAATGTCTGCGTTGATTGCGGAAAATCCGTTTCATCAGCATGTCTGGAACAAGCTTTACAAAACAGAACTTGTCAAAGATATTCCGTATGCTGTCGGTAAGCTGAATGAGGATGAATTCTGGACTTATCGGGTATTTGGCAGGGCAAACAAGGTTGCAAGGCTCAATAAAACTATGTATTATTATTTTCAGAGAAGCAGTAGCATTATGGGTGTTGGCTATAATATTCGCAGATTAGATGCACTTGAAGGCAAGGCTAACCGGCAAAAATATATTGAGAACAATTTTCCCGACCTCAGTACGCAAGCAAAGATTGATTTGTATGGTTCATGTATGTTTGCTTATCAGTCTGTGTTGAAATTTATGTCAGGAGCAGATAAGAAAAAGGCTATCAGCATAATAAAAAAGTATAAAAAGAATTGTAATTTGTCTTTTGATGAAATAAATACAATAAAAGACAGTTCTAAAAAATATTTTATGCTTGCAAAGTTTAATTTTTGTCTTTGCTGTAAGATAAAATCAGTTTTTAAAATTGGATTTTAATGAGGTTTTTATGAAAACAGTATTGTATATGCATGGCGGAAGTGGAAATCACGGATGTGAGGCACTTGTCAGGACTACAACTAAAATTGCAAAAGATGCAACCGGTTCAGATGTAATTCTTTGGTCGCAAAATGTGTCAGAAGATTATAAGTATGGTGTTTCAGGGGTTGTTGACGAAATCGTTGCAACTGATGAGGTGAACAAGAAAAGTCTTTCATTTTTGTGGTCATATTTTAAATTTAAAATCTTAAAAAGAAGCGATGCTTTACATAAATTGTTTATAAAAAAGCTTTTCAAGGATTCTGTCGCAATTTCAATAGGCGGTGATAATTATTGCTATCCGTGGTCTGCTAAACAGGGAGTTGAGCTTGACAAAGAGATAAGACAGTATTGTAGAAAAAATGTGTTCTGGGGTTGTTCAATTGAAGAAGAATTTATGACTCCCGAAGTTGTTGAGGATTTGAAAGGTTTTGACTTAATCACCGTTAGAGAACCGCTTTCTTATGAGGTGCTGAAGAATTACGGCATTTCCGCTGTTCAGGTTGCAGATCCCGCATTTTTGCTTAATAAAAAAGAACTTCCGCTTCCAAAAGGATTTGTTGAAGAAAATACTGTTGGTATCAATGTCAGTCCGCTGATTAACGATTACGAGAATGGTGACAGTATTGCATTTAACAACTATGTAAAGTTGATTGAGTACATTTTGTCCGAAACCGATATGAGTATCTGTTTGATTCCCCATGTTGTGTGGGAGTACAATAACGATAGAAAACCTCTTAATTCTTTGTATCAGAAATTTAAAGATACAAACAGAGTGATTTTGCTTGAAGATCACAATTGTGAAGAATTAAAAGGCTTTATCAGCAGATGTAGGTTTTTCGTAGGTGCAAGAACACACGCAACTATTGCGGCGTATTCAACTTGTGTTCCGACTCTTGTAGTAGGTTATTCAATCAAGTCAAGAGGTATTGCAACAGATTTATTCGGTACATGCGAAAACTATGTTGTTTCTGTCCAGAATATGAAAAATGATTCTGAGCTTACAGATGCTTTTAAATACATTTTTGATAATGAAAGCCAAATAAAAAATACTTTGAACGATATAATTCCTAAATACAAGGAAAAGGCAGGCATTGCAGTCGGTGAACTTAGAAATTTAAAATAACCTTTTATTGTATTTTATATTTGAGGGAATATTTATTTTGAAAGGATAAACACGATGATTTCAATTAACGACAAAGCTAATTGTACCGGATGTGGCGCTTGTTATAGCATCTGTCCTAAAAAAGCAATAACTTTGAAAGAAGACTTTTCGGGTTTTAAGTATCCGACTGTTAATGTTGACAAATGTGTTAATTGTAACCTTTGTGAGAAAGTATGCCCTGAAATAAACACGGTGTGTACAGATAATAGCTATGCCGAACCGATTGTTAAAGCTGCATGGAATTTGGATAATGATATAAGAGTAAAGAGTACATCAGGTGGAGTCTTTTCAGCAATAGCTGAAAAATTTATTTCAAATGGCGGTTATATAGTGGCAGCTGAGTTTGTTGAAAATTTTAGAATTCAGCACACGATAATTTCTGATAAAAAAGATATAAATAAACTCAGACAAACCAAATATGCACAAAGTGAGTTGTCTGATTTATTTGTTAAAATAAAAAAGTTACTTTATGAAGATAATTATGTTATGTTTGTAGGTACACCATGTCAGGTGGCCGGTTTAAAAAATTTTTTACTAAAAGATTATGAAAAACTTTTGACAATTGATTTGATTTGTAGGGGAGTAATTAGTCAAAAAATATATATAGACTATCTTAAATCAGTTGAAAAACATACCAAATCGAAAATTACAGAAATTCAGTTTAGAAATAAGGATTTAGGCTGGAATAGTTCAACAACTAAGATTTCTCTTGAAGATGGATCATTTTATCGAAAAGAATGATGGCTTGATGAGTATATGATTGGTTATTTAAAACATAATCTATATTTAAGGCCTTGTTGCTATGAGTGCAATTTTAAGAAAATGCCCCGTGTTTCAGATATTTCATTGGGTGATTATTGGGGATTTGACAAGTATTATGATGTTTCTGATGACAATGGTGTTTCGGTGGTGCTATTGAACTCCTCCAAAGGGCAAAGTTTCTTTGAAAAAATCAGTGATAAGTTATTTTCTATGGACACACCTTTGGAACAAATTATTAAGGAGAATCCGTGCTTAGTAACTCCTGTTGCCAAAGGGAAATACAGTGATGCTTTTTATAAAAAATTCGGTAAAACAGATTTTATTGATTTAATTCATAAAATTGATGAAAAAGATTATTATAAAAAACTTAACTTCAAAGAAAAAGTTTATTACATTTTAAGGGAAAAGATAAAGTTATGGCGATAAATCAAAGAAAAGCTGGTTCTATACTCTCTTATATTTACATATTTCTCAGTAATACAATTTCGCTGATATATACTCCGATTATGCTAGGAATATTAGGTCAAAGTGAATATGGACTTATTGGAACAGCAAATTCAATTACATCATATTTAAGCTTATTAAGTATGGGAATAGGTGCATCATATGTTAGATTTAACGCACAGGCAAGAGCTACGGGTGACAAGGAAAAAGAATATAGAACTAATGGTATGTTTCAAACAATATACATTGTCATTTCGATTATTACACTAATAGTTGGTATGGTTCTTGTTTTTTTATCGCCATATATTTTTCAGGCGAATTATTCTGATACTCAATTAGAGGAAATAAAGTGGATTATGATATGTACTGTTATACAGTTCGTAATCACATTTTTATTTAATACCACGGCTATGACGATTCAAGCATATGAAAGATTTGTGTTTATTAGATTGTGTTTGATTATCGCTTGTGTATTACAACCGTGTATTAATTTATTGTTGCTTTATCACGGCGGAAATGTTGTAACAATTTCAGTTGCAACTCTTGTTATAAGTTTTTTGACGTATGTAGTTTATTATTGTTATGCAAAAAAAGTGTTGGATCTAAAATATAAATTTGATAATTTTGACAAGAATTTATTTAAAAATATTTTTGTGTTTTCGGCTTTTCTGTTCCTAAATACGATAACTGATCAGTTGACTTTCTCAACTGATAACATTATTTTAGGTATTTTTTCAGGTTCGATAATGGTTGCCATTTACTCTGTAGGTTCTAATTTTAAAAATTATTTTATGGCATTCTCAACTTCAGCATCAAGTGTATTTGCACCTAAAATTAACAAAATTATAGCAGAAAGCGGATCTGATGATGAAACTAACGAGATTTTTATCAGAATTGGAAGAATACAGTTTTACATTGTAACTTTAATTCTTTTGGGATATATTTTTTGGGGACGACAGTTTGTGTATTTATGGGTAGGTAATGAATATAGTGACGCATATTGGATTGGATTATTACTTATGATTTCTGTGTATGTACCGTGTTTTCAAAATATAGGTCTTGAAATACAGAAAGCAAAGAATATGCATAAAGCGAGAAGTGTTGTATATTTTCTTATTGCTATTGTGAATATTATAATTACTATACCGCTTTCACTTTTATACGGTGGAATTGGTGCTGCATTTGCAACTTGTTTGTGTATGTTTATCGGCACCGTTATATTTATGAATATTTACAATTATAAAAAGGTCGGTATTGATATTCCTGCTTTTTGGAAAAGTATATTTCGAATCTTGCCGGGTATGATTATTCCTATTGTGTATGGTGTTTTTATAAATTGCTTTATAAATATAAATTCATATTGGAACTTGCTGTTTGTAATACTGGGTTTTGTTTTAGTTTATTTTTTGTCATGTTGGTTTTTTTCGATGAATCATTATGAAAAAGATATCTTTTCAAAACCCTTGAAAAGATTTTTAAAAAAGTAAATATGGATTAATGTTGGGATTGTTTTATTATGCGTTTATTATTATCATTTATTAGGTTTGTTCCGATATTATTGTTTTATCCTATATATAGAAACAATATTTTGTTGCAAGAAGATGTTGTCAGGTGGACAAAATCAGAATGCTCGTATTTAAAAAAAATTATAATTTTGTTATCAGAATATAAAGAATTTCGAAATTTATTCATATATAGGAACAGGTATGCAAAACCGCATCGATTGTTTTGTAAGTGGGTAGCTTTATGGTATCCTCCTGAAAAAACGTTGTATATAGAGTGTCCTGATATCGGTGGTGGCTTTTATATTCAACACGGGTTTGCAACATATATTGCAGCTCAGAAAATAGGTAAAAATTTTTCTGTTAATCAACAGGTTACTATTGGATATAATGATGATATGAAATCTCCGATTATTGGGGACAATGTCATGATTATGTGTGGAGCAAAGGTTTTAGGTGGAATTACAATTGGTAATAATACTCGAATTGGAGCTAATGCAGTAGTGATAAGAGATTACAAGAGAGGATATGGAGTTCTAGTTGGAGTTCCTGCCGTACCGAAAAATGAGTCAACAAAAGAGCGATTAAAAGCATTGAATATTGATTTTGATGAGTCACTTTTTTAGCAAGGAGAAGAAATGCAGAATTTAGAATTAATATCTGTAATTATACCGGTATATAACGTTGAAAAATATATCAGAGAATGTCTTGATTCAATTGTAAATCAAACATACAAGAACTTACAGATTATTCTTGTCGATGACGGCTCATCTGACAATTCGGGCAAAATTTGTGATGAATTCGCAAAGAAAGACAGTCGTATTACAGTTGTTCATCAAGAGAATCAGGGTGCAGGTGCCGCTAAAAACACAGGTCTTGAATTGATTGAAGGTGAATACTTTTCAATAATTGACAGTGATGATTATATAGATTTATCGATGTACGAAAAAATGGTTTCTTTGATGAAACAATATGATTCTGATATTGTGCAATGTTTATTTAAGCAGGTGTATGTAAATAAAATTATCATGAGGCAGTATTCCAATCTCAAAAAATCGTGCACAGTGTTAACCCGGCAAAAATATTTGCAACACTTTTTATCTGATTGGAAGTTTGCTGTTTTTTGGAATAAGCTTTTTAGATCTTCATTATTAGATAACATAAGATTTCCAGTAGGCAGAAAAATTGATGATGAGTTTTTTACATATAAGCTTGTATGTAATGCAAAAAGGATTGTAAATACTACAGAGCCCTTTTATTTTTACAGAATGAGAAAATCAAGCGTTATGAATAATAATGCGAAAAATAGATTGATTTATGATCGAATAGATTGTTTTGTTGAGAGATATGAATATGTAAGTAGTAGATTTCCGAAACTTCGAAAGACATATTACAATAAATTGTCCGATTCACTGCTTTTGTATAAGTCAAAGTTAGGTACAGATGATGATAAATTAAAGGGTTTGTTTTTTAAATATCCATATAAACGACCTAGTGTAATCACTAAAATATTTAATAGATTTAGCAGACAAAAAAATTATGAACCACCTATAGACACTAAAAACTGTCTTTTATTTGATTGAGTTAGCTATGAAGTTAACCGAGTATTACAATATAATCAGAAATAAAGTTATGATTAAAAAGGTGCAGGGCAAAGTGTACTTGTCTGATATTTCGCTTATATCTATGAATTGTATCGGCGGAACTTTTTATCATGATATGAATTGCAAATTCTTAACCCCTACGGTAAATCTCTTTTTTACAGCAAGCGATTTTATTAAATTTGTAAATGATCTTGATTATTATTTATCTTTTACACCTGTAGTTGAAATGGGTGAGAAGTATCCGATTGGAACACTTGATGACATAAAGATATTTTTTATGCACTATGATTCGTGTGAAGATGCTTTACAAAAATGGGAAGATAGAAAGAAAAGGGTTAATCCCAAAAAAATATTTGTAATTATGGTTGAACAGAATGGGTTCTCAAAAGAGGACTTCGAAAATTTCAAAAAGATTAAATATCCGAAGATTCTCTTTGTAAATAATAAAGTTTATGAATGTGAAGACTCGGTTTATTTTTCTCAATACGAGAATTGTGAGTATCTGCCGGATATAATACAGGGCAGGCGTTATTACAAAGACGGAATTCTAATCAAAGCAATCAGGAAAGCGTTTGAGTGATCATGGATAAAATAAGTATAGTTGTAGCAGTTTATAATGCTGAGAAAACGCTGAAAAAATGCGTGGATTCTCTCATTGGACAAACTTTAAAAAATACGGAAATAATTCTGGTAAACGATTGTTCAAAAGACAACAGTAGCAGTATATGTAAACAGTATGAGTCAGAATATTCTAATGTAATTGCTATAGATAATCCTTATAATGTAGGCGTTTCTGCAACACGAAATAATGGGATTGAAAAAGCAAAGGGAGATTACATTTGTTTTGTAGACAGTGATGACTATGTTGAACCCGATTACCTTGAACAATTGTTGAATAATTTTAAAAAGTATAATACAGTGCCAATTTGTGGATTTATATATCACGATGAGGTTAATCATTGCAAACCTGTTAAATATTCTTGGAGCGGCGGAGAAGAAAAGGTAAGTTTGGGCGACGCCTTTAAGCTTAATGCAGAGCTTTACCTTACCGCATTGTGGAATAAACTGTTTGATATGCAGATTATTGAAAAGTTCAATGTCCGGTTTGACGAGAATTTGTCGATGGGTGAGGATTTGAGATTTTCAGTAGAATATTTTGAAAAATCTGATACAGAGTTTGTTTATGCTTTTTCTACGCATCTGTATCATTATACAAAATTATCAGAAAATACGCTTATGTCAGATTTTGCAAGAGGTAATGCTGAAGATGGAATCAAAAGTTTAAAAATGATTTACGATTTAGCTGTAAAATACAATTCGGATGCTGAACCTGAATATAATAAAGCTGTTAAAAATTTAAAAGATAATTATATCTATTTCCTTGTTAGAGATAAAAAATACAGTTGGAAACAACAGCTTAAAAAAATAAGAGGATTTTCTGAAAAATATACATTGTTGACTTTTTTTGTTGATAAATTAAAAGCTGTAAGAGAAAAATTTGTTTAATTTATTCTTGGAGGAATTGACTGCAATGCCTACACTAAGAGAAATACAGTTATTTGAATTGCAGATGTTAAAAGATGTAGTAAAAGTATGTGATGACAATAATATTACATACATACTTTCATCAGGTACTTTGCTTGGAGCTGTAAGACACGGTGGATTCATTCCGTGGGATGACGATATTGATATATATATGCCACTTTCGGATTATAAAAAGTTTTTGAAAATAGCACAGCGTGAGTTGGGCGAAAAGTATTTTGTCCAAAACTACAAAACAGATAAGAATTATTCTGAAATGTGGACTCAGATAAGAGCAAACGGAACCACATCTATGCCTGTTAAGGCTTACAAATTTGATATTCATTATGGCATGTGTATGGATATTTTTCCGGCAGTGGGAGTAAGTGATGCTCCAAAAAAGAAATTAAAACAAAAAAAGGCTTTGAGTTTGAACAGATTGTTACTTCATGATGCCTATGCCAAAGCTGTTAATGAACCGATGAATTATAAACTCAAGTTAATTTATGCCATTCCAAGGTGTATAAGAAGAATGATTTGTAAAATCAACGAACATAGAATTATGCTCGATCCGATGAAATATAATCAATGGGCTGCTGTATGGTATTCAATGGAGGTTTCGGTAATACAGCCAAAAAAAATTCTTGAAAAATTCACAAAGATAAAATTTGAAGATGAATATTTTAATACATTTGATGATTATGATTTGTATTTAAAAAATGTGTATGGTGATTATATGACGCCACCTCCTGAGAATAAAAGAGGTGGACATACCGATGAATTAGGAAATATTATTTTTGATTTGCATAAGGATTACAGCGAATACAAAAAAGAATTGTCAGAAAAGTATGATCAAAATGAAAAAATATAAGGTCGGTTTTACAATGGGTGACTATATCTAAATATAAAAAGGGAGAAATGCAAGTTTATTTATTAGACAAAAATTCATAGACCGGTAAAAAAGCCGCAGAAAATGATTTTGATTTTGTAAAATGGTTGAATTCGTAAGCTTATTGAAATGCACAAGCCCATAAATACTTGGACTTGTGCATATTTTTTACTTTTTCTTCTTTTTCAGTTCATTTTTAAAGCATTTTTTATCGAATGAGGGGTTGAAGGCGTAGAAGTTCTTTTCGTTGAGTTTATCGGTCAAGAGGCGGAGATTTTCGCCGAAGCGTTGGTAGTGAACGACCTCACGGGCACGCAGAAAGCGAATCGGATCTTTTACATCGTAGTCATCGCAGAATCTGAGGATGTTATCGTAGGTTGTTCGGGCTTTTTGCTCAGCCGCCATACTTTCGTGCAGGTCGGTTATCGGATCGCCTTTAACCTGCATTGATGCAGCTGTATAGGGAAAACCTGCTGCCGCCTGTGGGAAAATTCCGGTTGTGTGGTCAACAAAATAGTCACCGAATCCCTGTTCCTTGATTTCATCCTCGGTGAGGTCTTTCGTCAGCTGATATACTATTGCACCGATCATTTCAAGATGATTAAGTTCCTCTGTGCCTATGTCGGTGAGAGTGCCTTTGAGTTCTGGTAAGGGCATTGCAAATCGTTGACTCAGATATCGCAATGACGCACCCAACTCACCGTCCGGACCGCCGTATGGCAGAATGTTACTTACTTTGACTGAGAAATATGTTGAGGTGGGAGGCTTTGCGGTCAAATATTATTCTTTTTGTAATTATGGATAGTAAGTCGTTTTGTGTTTTTAAGGGATAAGTTTCTTTAATCTTGAAAGCATCATTAATTAAATTGTTCTTTATAAGAATATTGATTGCTTTAATTACAACTTTTTCAATCTTTTCAATTCTTACGCTGTGCGATGAATGGCAGTTGCCGTGAATGTAGGCGGAGCATTGGAGAAGATTATTTTTAATCGGAACGAGGGTTGAGTTGCAGTTTGAACACTTGACAAGATTTTGAATAAGGTGTCTGATTTCAGTTTGTTTATGGGAATGTTCTTTGACTATTATTCTTTGCAAGAATAATATTTGCCTTGTTTGTTCAAAAATTACTTCATCAACAATCGGTTCGTGAGTGCCGTCTGAAATTATCAGGTTATCGTTATAGAAATCTCTGCCTGTTTTGCAGATTGGATTCCACCTGATTTTGCCGACATAAACGGGATTTTGCAAAATGTATTCAACGGCACGGCAATCCCAGCGGTTGCCCTTGGCGGTTCTGATTTCTGACGAATTCAAGTTGTCACAAATCATATTTATATCTTTATTATTCAAAAAATCGGCAAAAATTTTACTGACAATTCGGGCTTTTTCGGCGTCAACCACAAGCCTTCCGGCTGTCACTTTATAGCCAAAGGGCGCAATGCTGACGATGCCGCCACGCTCGGCTTTTTCGGTCATTCCTCGCCTTACCTCACCCGAAAGCCGAATCGAATAGTATTCGTCCGACCATTCGATAATGCGTTCAATCAGCTTTCCGAAGGGACCGTCATCAACGGGTTCGGACACGCTGATGACTTCAATTCCGTTTTTTCTCAACAGCGATTTATAGAAAATGCTTTCCTCCTGATTGCGGGCGAATCGTGAAAATTTCCAGACAAGTACGGCTGAAAACAGGGGAGGCTTTTGCTTTGCAAGGCTTATCATTCGGTTGAATTCAGGCCGCTTGTCGGCATATCTTCCCGAAATTCCGTTGTCACGAAAAATGAACTTTTCATCAATCAGATAGCCTTTTTCATCTGCAAATTTTCTGATGATTTTTAGCTGACTTGACGGTGAAAGCTCAGTTTGATTTTCGGTTGACACCCTTATGTATGCCGCCGCAAAGTGATTTTTATTGTAATTTCCCGACAAATTAATCACCTCTTGAAATAATAATTCTTTTATGCAATAATATGTCTGCGGTTGGAAGAAAATTCTTCGGCAAATTTCTCGAAAACACTTTACTTTGCTAACGCACTAATGTATAATATACAGAGATTGTTTTGCAAGGTGATTTGCAGAACATAGGTAGAGAGTATATCAGATTACGGAGGAATAATTATGAAAAAGAAAAAGTTACTTTCATTACTTCTTGCAGGTGCAATGTCAGCGTCAATTTTTGTAGGTTGCGGTTCTTCTGCAACGGACTGGGATTATATCTCAAATAAGGGAGAGTTTGTTATCGGTGTTACATATTTTGAGCCGATGAACTACCTTGATGCAGACGGCAAGCTTACAGGTTTTGAAACTGAGTTTGCAGAGGCAGTTTGCGAGAAAATGGGTGTTACTCCAAAGTTCCAGAAAATTGACTGGGATTCAAAAGAGGTTGAGCTTAACTCAAAGACAATCGACTGCATCTGGAACGGTCTTACAATTGATGACGACAGAAAGTCAACAATGGATATTTCAACTCCTTATATGGAAAACAAGCAGGTTATGGTTGCAAAATCTGATGTTGCAGACAAAATCAAGTCAGCAGATGACCTCAAGGATAAGACAGTAGTTGCAGAGAAGAAGTCAGCAGGTGAAACTGTTGCTCAGACAGACGAGTTCTTCTCAAGTGCAAAGTATGTTTCAGTTGACGCACAGGCTAAGGCTCTTCTCGAGGTTAAGTCAGGCACAGCAGATGTTGCGGTTATCGACTATGTAATGTCAATCGGTACACTCAAGAGCGGTTCTGACTACGCTGACCTCAAGGTTGTTGACGGCAAGGACTTTTCACCTGAGCAGTACGGTATTGCACTTCGTAAGGACAGCCCCGAAACACTCAAAAAGCTTAACAATGCTATTCAGGCAGTTGCCGATGACGGCACACTTGATAAGATTGCTGAAAAGTACAGCCTTCAGGATCTTCTTCTTGTAAAAAAGAAATAATTTAATTAAAATAAGCTTGTACATACAGGGCGGACTATGTTCGCCCGTTGTGCTTTTTATTGATTATAAATTTACAGGTTCAAATTTGTAAGCCTTTTGATATATTCAAAACTGAAAATACTTGGATAGAGTGGTATATAAAATGGATCAATTTTTTAATGTAAGCGGTCAGTTGCTTGAGGGATTCGGCGAAAACTGTATAATTTTCATTGTAACCCTGCTTGCGGCAATTCCGCTCGGACTTATTATCTCAATGGGTTCAATGTCAAAATTCAAGCCGTTAAAATGGCTGACAAAAACATTTGTGTGGATAATCAGAGGTACTCCGCTGATGCTCCAGCTTTTCGTAGTGTTCTATGTTCCGCCGCTTGTGTCAAACGGCAGTGTGACATTTGCACGAATGAACGCCGCACTTATCGCATTTATAATCAATTATGCCGCATATTTTTCTGAAATCTTCCGTGGCGGTATCGAGTCTGTTCCAAAAGGACAGTACGAGGCAGGTCAGGTGCTCGGCATGACAAAGGGTCAGATTTTCTTTAAGGTTGTGCTTTTGCAGGTCGTAAAGAAAATTACAGCACCCATGGGCAACGAAATTATTACTCTTGTAAAGGATACTTCGCTTTCAAGTGTTATCGCTATTCCGGAAATTCTTATGAGAGCAAAGGACTTCTCAATGCAGGGACTCATCTGGCCGCTTTTCTATTCGGCAGTATTCTTCCTCGCATTCTGCGGAATTCTTACCTTGCTTTTCTCATTTATCGAGAAAAAGCTTGATTACTACAAGGGTTAAGGGGGAAAGGTTATGTCTTTGTTAAATGTTGAAAACATCCGTAAAAGTTACGGCAAAACAGAGGTTTTGAAAGATATCAGCTTTTCTCTTAAAAAGGGCGAGGTGCTTGCGATTATCGGTTCATCGGGTTCGGGCAAGACTACGCTGTTAAGGTGTCTTAATTTTCTTGAAACTCCGGGCAACGGCAAGATTTCCGTCAATGACAAAGTGCTTTTTGACAGCAATGACAGCTCTGCAAAGAGCGACAGCGAAATCAGAAAAAGACGGCTTCACTTCGGACTTGTGTTCCAGTCATTTAACCTGTTTCCGCAATATACGGTTATCGAGAATATTATGCTTGCTCCAAAGCTTGCCGCAAAAGAGCAGATAAAGCAGACAGGCGAATATATGGGCGCAAAAAGCTATAAAGAGGCTCTTGAAATTATAAAGAGCAATGCTAAGTCTTTGCTTGAAAGGGTAGGACTTTCCGAAAAGAGCGAGTCATATCCTTGTAATCTCAGCGGCGGTCAGCAACAGCGTGTTGCAATTGCAAGAGCACTTGCACTCAATCCCGATGTGCTCTGCTTCGACGAGCCTACCTCCGCACTTGATCCCGAACTCACGGGTGAGGTGCTTAATGTTATCCGCAGTCTTAAAACCTCCGACAGCACAATGATTGTTGTAACTCACGAGATTGAGTTTGCAAGAGATGTTGCCGACAAGATCATTTTTATGGCTGACGGTGTAATCGCCGAAGAGGGCACTCCCGAACAGGTAATCAACAATCCGCAAAATCCAAGAACCCAGGCATTTTTATCAAGGTTCAACTGATAACTGAATATTAGGTGAGGAAAGCACTCGAAAGGGTGCTTTTTTACATATTTTTACAAATAACCTTGAAAAGTTTATGCCATTGTGCTATAATAATCGTGTCATTCACTGACAAAGGCACAAAGCCTGAAAAAATGAGAAATCCCGATAGGGAAAACGGAGGAAAAACAAATGAAAAGAATTTTCACAATCAGCGTTGCGGCTGTTATGGCACTTCTTATGGTGCTTTCACTTACAGCCTGCGGTAATTCAACACTCGGCTATTACAAGCTTACAAGTGCAGAAGCAAGCGGTATGAGCTTTGACAGCAGTACTCTTGCCGCTGTCGGTATGGACAAAGGCTACATTCTTCTTAAAGAAGACGGCAAGGCTAAGCTTTCTGCAGCCGGTCAGGAGCAGGAGCTCACATACGATGACAAGAACTTTACAGCAGACGGCGAGAGCATTCCATACACACTCAAAGACGGTGTTATTACAATGGAAAAAGACGGTACAAAGCTTGTTTTCACATTTGACGCTAACTTCAAGCCCGAATCTTCTGATTCAGAGTCATCAAAGTAATAAAAACTTAACGGTGCAAAAATTTCGGCAGCCCAAATCGGACTGCCGTTTTTGTATATCCAACCAAAAAACAAGGGCAGCGGAATTTCGCTGCCCTTAATTTTATAAGATTTTATCAGTCTGAAAGACACTCGTCAAGTGCATCAACAATTGCGTGCCTGTCCATATGCTGACCGATGAATACAAGCTTGATTTCTCTGTCGCCGTATTTTTCGTCCCACTTTTCAGCCATATCGGGATACTCTGCAAGATAGAGCTTCTGCTGTTTCTTTGGGAATGCGGCAAGCCACTTGCCCTGTTCCGTAGCAGTAATCTGAACGCCTGCCTGCTCGAATACATAAACATCTTCTCTCTTGTCATCAAACCAGAGAACACCCTTTGCACGGACTACACTCTTTGGCCAGTTCTCAACAAACTGCTGGAGCTTGTCCTGATTGAAAGGACGAATGCGGTGGTAAACAAATGAACCGATGCCGTACTCTTCTTCACCGTCCTCATGATCGTGGTCGTGGTGACAGCAATGGCCGTGTTCGTGGTCGCAATGAGAGTGGTCAAGACCGTCCTCATCATGGTCATGGTCGTGATGCTCGTGTTCGTCATGGTCTTCATCATGGTGGTGATGATGGTGATGATGACCGTGACGGTCTGTATCCTCGTCATCTTCATCCTTATCATAAATCTGAGCCCAACCTGCGGATGCGGCTGTTTCTTCAAAATTAAAGCACTTTGTATCGAGAATATCCTTAACTTCAACCTTGCCGAACTGTGATTCAATAATTCGTGCCTTTGGCTGAAGCGTCTTAATCATAGCCTTAACTCTCTTGAGCTGTTCCTCTGTTACCTTGTCAACCTTGTTGAGGATGATTGTTGAACAGAACTCAATCTGCTGGATAAGAAGGCTTTCAACATCCTCTTCGTCAACATCTTCCTTGAGGAGATCGTCGCCGCAGCCGAATTCCGTTGCCATACGGAGTGCGTCAACAACTGTAACAATGTTGTCAAGACGGACAAGCTCGGGAATATTGTTTTCCTTATCGCCCTCAAGAACTGAGATTGACTGTGCAATCGGAAGTGGTTCGCAAATACCGCTTGCCTCAATGAGAATGTAGTCAAACTTGCCTGACTTTACAAGGTCTGTAATCTGGTTGATAAGGTCAACGCTCAAAGTACAGCAAATACAGCCGTTTGTAAGCGGAACAAGGTTTGTATCTTTCTGAGTAACAACGCCTGCCTTTTGAATAAGCTCTGCGTCAATGTTTACTTCACCGATATCGTTTACGATAACGGCACACTTGTAGCCCTCCTGATTGCCGAGGACATGGTTGATAAGAGTAGTTTTGCCTGCACCGAGATAACCTGTAAGAAGTGTTACGGGAACAGGAAGCTTAATGTTAGCCATATATTTCATTTCCTTTCGTTGAATTGTGCTTATTAATGCGGATTACCGCTGTCCTTAAATATAACACTTTGCAAAATTATTGTCAATACAAAGTACGGAGTGCGGTCAATCCGAATAGCTGATTATTGCTGTACATTTTGTGTTTTTTTGTATAATCACCTTTTATTTATTTCGGTTTTATGTTACAATAGTCAAAAGTAATTTTACGGAGATAGATTATGATTGTACTTGCATCTGCTTCACCACGAAGAAAAGAGCTTTTAAGTTTTATAACAACCGATTTTAAAATTGTTCCCGCAGACATTGACGAAACGGTTGAGAACAATGTTCCGCTTGAAAAGCGTCCCGAATATCTTGCCGTCAAAAAGGCATTGCATATTTCAAAAAACGGTTATGAAAAAGATATTGTAATCGGTTGTGACACGGGAGTTTTTGTTGACGGCAAAATGCTCGGCAAACCTAAGAACAGGGAAGATGCCGAGAATATGTTAAAACTGCTTTCGGGCAGACAGCACAAGGTTATCACGGGTTGTTGTACCGTCAAAAACGGTGTTGCAAAATCATTTTCCAACGTAACGCTTGTTGAATTTTTTGAACTTTCCGATTCGGAAATAGAGGAGTACATTGCAACGGGCGAGCCTTTTGATAAGGCAGGTGCATACGGAATACAGGGCAAAGGTTCTCTGCTTGTAAAGAAGATTGACGGCGACTATTTTAATGTTGTCGGACTTCCAGTAAGTGAATTAAACAGGATTTTGAAAAAGGAGTATTCATATGAATGATAATATAAATAAAACAGTCAATGAAATTCTCGAAAGCTATTCAAAGCATGAACAAACTTGCAGACTTTCGGAGGATAACATTATCAACAAATCTGTGCTTATCCAGGTGCTTGAAGAAATCCGCAAGCTGTTGTTTCCGGGCTACTTTGACAAGAACAGAGTAAGAGAAGAATACATCGGCTATATTGTAGGCGACAGAATAGAATTTATTCAGTACAACCTTAAAAAGCAGATTGCAAAGGCTTTAAAGGGTTGCGAAAAGTGCAACGACCTTTCATATGACGAGGTTATGGAAAAGTCAGAAAAGCTGGTTTATGAGTTCCTTTCAAAGATTCCGTCAATCCGTGATTATCTTGCAACAGATGTTGTTGCAGCCTTTAACGGCGATCCTGCCGCATACAGCACGGATGAAATCATTCTCTGCTACCCAGGATTTTTTGCAATCACGGTTTACAGAGTGGCACATGAATTGTGGAAGCTTAAAATCCCGATGATTCCGAGAGTGCTTTCGGAGTACGCACACGGACTTACGGGAATTGACATTCACCCCGGTGCGACAATCGGCAAGTATTTCTTCATCGACCACGGCACAGGTATTGTAATCGGTGAAACTACCGAGATAGGCGAGAATGTAAAAATCTATCAGGGTGTAACCCTCGGTGCGTTGTCAACAAGAAAAGGTCAGCAGCTTAAAGGTGTTAAGAGACATCCTACTATCCGTGATAATGTTACAATCTATTCGGGTACAACTATCCTCGGCGGTGAAACCGTAATCGGCAAGGGTGCAACAATCGGCGGTAACGCCTTTATCGTGAACTCAATTACTGAGGGTATGAAAGTAAGCATCAAAAACCCCGAACTCCAGTTCAGTCCCGACCTTTCGGAAAACAATCAGGACAAGTATTGGTATTGGATGATTTAAGCTTACGCTTTAATGGAAAATTGAAAATGGAAAATTGAAAATTTTGGTCGGGAAGAAAGTTTTGTGTAGAACAAACTTCACATTCCCGACCGTATTCATATTGATTTGCTTTGCAAATCATTTATATGAACAAAATTCTATAAAAGAACAATCTCGTAGGGGCGTTCATTGGACGCCCGCCTTGATGAATGTTTGTTTAATCACATATTTTTTGATGTGATTAAAATTGTGTATCCAAATGTAGCGACGAACCGTGTTCGTCAATCGTATCGTGTGTAAACACGATGCGAATAAATATACATAGTTTCAAAATAACCGAACTTTTAAAAGATACTTTAACAGAAAAACATAACCTTACTTTAAACTAATTATGAACAAATATCTTAAAGAAACGAAAATGTTGGATTATTCAAATCCTAACATACAGCAGTTAATTGAAAACAGAAAATGGCTTGAACTGCAGGAATTTGACAGGCTGAAATCAATTTATAATTTTGTGCGAGATGAAATACTGTTCGGCTACAACATTGACGATAACATTCCTGCCTCAAAAGTTTTGAAAGACGGTTTTGGGCAATGCAACACAAAGGTTACTTTGCTTATGGCTTTGCTCAGAGCCTGCAACATTCCTTGTCGGGTACACGGATTTACGATTGACAAAAAACTTCAAAAGGGTGCAATGACGGGAATTGTCTATAAAAATGCTCCGCAAAATGTGTTTCACAGTTGGGTTGAAGTGTATTTTGAAGATAAGTGGTACGAACTCGAAGCGTTTATTCTCGATAAAAAGTATCTGAACAATTTGCAGAAAATTAACAGCAGTTGCTCAGGTGCATTTTGCGGTTACGGTGTTGCCGTTAAAGATTTCAAAAATCCTGTCATAGATTTTGACCGAAATAACACCTATATTCAAAGCGAGGGTATTAATCAAGATTTCGGTGCTTATGATTCTCCCGACGATTTGCTCAAAGAACATCATCAGCAAATGTCACCAGTAAAGGCTTTTTTATATAAAAATCTCGGCAGACATTTAATGAACCGCAATGTCAGAAAAATTAGAAATTTTTAATTGAAAATTGAAAAAGGTGAACTAAAATGTTAAGACTAAGACCGTACAAAAGCTGTGATTCAAAACACATAGCCGATTGGATTAAAAATGAGGAAACTTTTGTAAAATGGGGCGGAGAAAGATTTGGTTCGTACCCGATTAATGCAAAAATTATTGATGATAAATATAGACTTAATAACGGCGATTGCGTTGAAGAGGACAATTTTTACCCTATGACCGCATTTGACGACAGCGGTGTTGTCGGACATTTTATAATGCGATACATAAACGGCAACAACAAGATACTTCGTTTCGGCTGGGTAATTGTTGATGATACGCAAAGGGGAAAGGGTTACGGCAAGCAAATGCTTGAACTTGGACTCAAATATGCCTTTGAAATTTTGGGTGTCGAAAAGGTCACAATCGGCGTTTTTGAAAACAATATTCCTGCGTACAAATGCTACAAATCAATTGGTTTCAATGAAATTGCTACCGACTGCTACGAAATCGAAACCGTAAACGGCGAAGAGAGTAAAATAATCGAACTTGAAATCACAAAATCAGATTATATAAACCACAACAAAAGGAAGTGACAATATGCCCGACTTTACAATACGATACGCTAAGAAATCGGAACTTGACCGTGTGAATGAAATTCGTTATCAGGTCAACAGAGTTCACTCAAACGGCAGACCTGATATATTCCGAGATGATTTCTGCGATGAGATGAAAAACATAGTATACAAAGTTTTTGACGGCGAAAATTCCGATGTTATCGTTGCCGTGAACGGTGACACAATCTGCGGATTTGCAACCGTTGAATACATAGCCAAGGAAAAATCTCCGTACGGTTTGCAAAGGGAATTCTATCAAATTTGCGAATTCGGAGTTGATGAAAACTTCCGCAGAATGGGTGTCGCAACCAAGCTGATAAGCTTCTGCAAACAAGAGGCTGAGAACAGAGGCTTTGACAGGCTGGAACTTGATGTGTGGGAATTCAACGAGGGTGCAATGAGGTTTTACGATTCCGTAGGATTCAAAACCTACAGAGAATACAAGGAAATGGATATTTAAACCGAAAAAATCCGTATGAAGATTGCTCCATACGGATTTTATTTTGTGTATCAAATTTTATTTATCGCCATTTAAAGGTGACGAGTCCGTAAACATAGATAAATGCGATAGCTGTAGGAACTACATATTTGAAAATCGGTTTCATCCACGAACGCACTTTCATACCGATGCCCATGTTGGCTTCTTTAATGAAGTTATCCCAACCCCAGCCGAACTTGTTGCAACAGAACAGAGCAAGCACAAGAGAACCGAGAGGAAGAACATTTGTGGAAACAATGAAGTCCCAAAAATCAAGCCATGTTGTACCCTCTGCAAACGGCTGAAAATGAAGAACGCTGAATCCGAGAGCCGTTGTGAGTGCAAGCACAAACACTACAATTCCGCAAATAAGACTGCCTTTTATTCTTGACCAGCCTGTCAAATCACGAATCATTGCAAGAATATTTTCGCAAACACCCAAAACGGTTGACATTGCCGCAAACACCATAAACAGGAAGAAGAGCGAACCCCATATTCTTCCGCCGGGCATATTGTTGAACACGGTTGCCATTGTGTCAAACAAAAGGTTCGGACCTGAATTAACTTCAAGGTTGTAAGTAAAGCAGGCAGGGAAGATGATTATGCCTGCAAGCAGAGCTACGAGTGTGTCGAGAGAGATAACATTGATTGCCTCGCCCATAAGTGAATGGTCTTTGCCGATATAACTTCCGAAAATAGCCATACCGCCCATACCTGTTGACAGCGAGAAAAATGCCTGATTCATCGCACCCACAACAACATCACCGTTGATTTTTGAAAAGTCGGGTTTGAGGTAAAATGTCATACCCTCACCCGAACCGCTCAAAAACAGACTGTGGATTGCAAGCACAATCATAAGTGCAAGCAAAGCAATCATCATATATTTTGTTATCCTCTCAAGTCCGCCCTGAATGTTGAACGAGAGTATAACAAAGGCGATAACAACCGTTATCATCATAAAAATAACATTGACTGACGGATTTGCAATCATTGTGGTAAATCCGAGATCACGGTTGTTACCCGTCAGAAAATTTATGAAGTAGTAAATTATCCAACCGCAAACAACTGTGTAAAAAGCCATAATTGCAAGGTTGCCCACAAGGCATGCCCAACCGAAACCGCCCCATTTTTGCTTTGGCTTTTCAAGTTTGCGGTACATTTTAATCGGACTTGTCTGTGCCGCTCTGCCCACCGAAAATTCCATTATCAAACACGGAATTCCCAAAACAATAAGACAGATGATGTACACAAGCATAAAACTTCCGCCACCGTATTGTCCGCACATCCACGGAAACTTCCACACATTTCCGCAACCGATTGCACAGCCTGCCGAAAGCATTATAAAGCCGAGTCGGCTTCCTAATTTTTCACGATTCACAACACAAGTCCTCCTGCCGAATTTATTTTATCTACACAATATTTTTTCGTCATAAATACTGCTCCTTTGTTTATTTTGCAATACAAAGAGTAGTATAGCAAATAAAATACCATTTGTAAAATTGATAAAACTGTGCTATAATAGCGAAGATATCGTTTGTATAAAAGAGGATTTAGTTATGGATACCAATGTGCTTAAAACCTTTGTAGCTGTGTGCGAATATTCGGGATTTTCTGCTGCAGCGGAAAAGCTCGGCTATACCCAGTCAACCGTTTCATCACAGATAAAACAGTTGGAAAGCGAGCTTAACACGGTGCTTTTTGACCGCTTTTACCACAGAATCAGCCTGACTTCCGACGGCATAACGGTTCTGCAACACGCAAGAGAAATTCTTGAATCTCACGAAAAGATGCTTGAAGATTTGCGTACCCCCGAAACAATTGAGGGCAACATTCGCCTTGCAATGTCAAGTTCTGTCTGCAACCGATTTTTTAAAGATGATTTTCTTGAGTTCAGAAAGCATTTTCCTAATATTCACCTTGTCGTTGTCGAAAGCGGTACAGAGCAGATGTTTGATATGTTACGCAAAAATGAGGTTGATTTGATTTTTACGCTTGACAGCCACATTTATGATTCGGAATTTATAATTTGTGCAGAGCATGAGGAAAAGGTTCACTTCTTTGCATCAGTTGACAATCCACTTTTGAATAAAGAAAATATTTCGCTAAAAGAATTATGCGCTGAGGATTTTGTACTGACCGAAAGTAATATGAGCTACAGAAAATTGCTCAACAATGAACTTGCCGCACAATCGCTTGAAATTCACCCTGTTTTGGAAATAGGAAACCCTCTGCAAATTTGTTCTCTAATCAAAAACAGCAAAATGATCTCGTTCTTGCCTGATTTCATCACGGAGGATTACTACAATCCGGGAGAGATAAAACATCTTCCCGTCAACGATTGTGATGCTTCGGTGTGGACGCAGTTGCTTATCCACAAAAACAAGTGGAAATCTCCTGCGCTTAATGCGTTTATTGATTTTTATCGGGATGTTATACGAAAATAAAAAGTATCACATTTTGCCCTACGCACCGCCGTATTGCGTTATGATAATCTTGGCAAGCTTTGCGTTCGGCTTTTTGATATTGACGGGGTACTGTAACTTTTTTTCGTAGACAAACATCAGCAATCCTCCTCGTTTTCCCACGGCCACGGTCCCTTTATCCAGCTCCACATATTGGTGCTTGTCATACTCTTTTTCAAAGGACCGAATTTTTCTTCATATTCTTCAACAAGCGGTTTCAATTTTTCTTTGAAACCGTTCATTTTTTGTATCATTGCCGTATCGTGCGGATGAGTGTCAAGATAAATCTGAAGGTCAAGTGCGGCAAATTCGTAGGTTGAAATTTTCTTTAAAAGAATTTCTCTTTCAGTCAAGTCCCTCACCGCATTTCTTTCCGTAGAATGGTTTGTTGAGAACGGGGAACATTGTACCCGACTCAAGTCCCTGCAACGGGCTGTAGGTTGGGGAGTCGAACTGCTGAAAGGGAACATATGCCATAGCCTCGCTCGTTCTCTTTGGCAGACACGGTATTCCGTACTGCTGAGAAATAATTTCTTTAATATCCAATTTAATTCTCCTTTTTGTTCAAACTTATGAACATTGCTGTTCATTCTCATAATATGCCCGTTTCATACTTGTGTTTACATAATAAAAAAACAGAGCCGACAGCAATGCCGTCAGCCCTGATACAGAGGTTTTACCGTGAATATCCGATTAAATGTTAATTAACCTTTTTGGCAGAATTTGAAGTAACCTTTGCAATGATTGCAAAAACTACGCAAAGCACAATTCCGATTGCCGAAACGATGCCTACAAGAGTGAAGTTTGTGTTTGAAATGAGTGAAAAATCAAGCACACCGCTGTCGGGGTTCTGAAGTGACGCAAAAACTGCAACAGCGTCAACAATTACGGCAACCATAAGTGAAAGAATTGAAATTGATGCCGAAACGGTTTCTGCAAGGTTCTTTTCAATTTTCTTTGCAACGCTGATTTTTTCACTTCTGAAGTTAAGACAGCCGAAAAGCCAGAATACAGCCGCCGCATTGATTATTGTTTCGGGAATCATATATGTAGCGTTGTAGCTGAGTGAATAGAGAAGTCCGTCGGTTGACGGGATTGAAACACCTGCCCATACGGTACAGCCCGAAATTACATGACAGATATATCTTAAAGCACAAACTCCTACCGTGCCTGTTACGGCAGCGGCAGACGGATTGCTGACCTTGTTTCTGAGAAAGCCTGCAAGACCGATAACCGTGAATGCGAATATATAGTCCAAGAAAATGATTGTTACGGCTGCCCAAAATGAGGTTGCGTATGAGAGGGTTGACGCAGTTTGAATAAGCTGAATAATGCTGAATACAAATCCCGAAAGCAATCCCCATTTTACACCGTGACGATATGAGATAATTACAATCGGAACAATGCTGAATGCGGTAACACTGCCGCCGTAGGGAAGTTCAAGGATTTTTACAAAGCTTAAAACTGCCGCAAGTGCAATCATAATTGCACATTCGCACATAACAAGTGCATTTTTCTTACCGTTCGTTTTCATTAAAACTACTCCTTAAAATAAAATTCTCTCGGAGAAAAAACACAACAAAAAAGGAGTATGCCAAAAAGACATACTCCAAGTGCGTACACTTCAAGCTTGATATGTCCCTTCGTTGGCATTATCCAAATCAGGTTGACGGTCGAAATCGAATTTCCTCTCAGCCGGTAACAGCTCCCGTTTTGTATGTGATTATTCTCACTCTGATTACGAATATTACACATCTTTAGATTGTGTAATATCTACACTATGATTATAAACTGTATTTGACAATTTGTAAAGCCTTTTGTGTGCAATGTTACAGATAATCGCATATTAATTGACAAACACTTTGCTTTTGTGATAATATGTATCCTGTGATTTTGCGGTTTATTGCCGAATGGCAGTAAATTTTGCAACAATTGATAAACTAATTGAAGAAGGTTTTTTAATGGACAGCAGATTTAATTCACCGGCTGAAATTGCGTCGCTGGTGTCAAAATCAGGTGTAACAAAATCAATGCTTTCTCTGCCGAAAATGATTTTGCTCGGACTTATGGCAGGCGCATTTATCGCATTCGGCGGTGCGGCAAGTGATGTTGCAATGCACGGAGTTGCCGATGTGGGGCTTGCAAGAGTGGTTGCAGGCGTAATCTTCCCCGTGGGACTTATGCTTGTTGTGTTTACGGGAAGTGAACTCTTTACAGGCAACTGCCTTATGATTATTCCGACGCTTGAAAAGAAAATCAAGCCTGTTTCAATGATAAAGAATCTTGTTACGGTTTATATTTCAAATTTTGTCGGTGCAATGATTATTGATTTGCTGATATTTTTTTCGGGGCAGCTCAATTATTCAAACGGCGGACTCGGTGCTTTTACAATCAAGGTTGCACTTGCTAAAACAACAATAAATCCTGCAACGGCAATTATCAGCGGCATACTTTGCAACATTCTCGTGTGCCTTGCAATCGTTATGGCAACAGGTGCAACAGATGCAATAGGTAAGATTTTCGGTGTATTTTTCCCGATTTGCGCATTTGTAGTCTGCGGATTTGAACACTGCGTTGCAAATATGTTCTATATTCCGACAGGTGTTATGGCGGCAATGAACCCCGAATATGTTGCAAAAGCTCAGGAGCTTTACGGTATTACGGCACAGCAATGTCAGAATCTTGCAAATCTTTCGGGTTGTGAATCTCTGCTGTTCGTTACAATCGGCAACATAATCGGCGGTATGGTCTTTGTGGGATTTCCGCTCTATTTTGCCTATATTCGCAAAAAGAAAAATGCTTAAAATAAACATAAATATTTCAAGAGAGCGGTCGTTTTGACTGCTCTTTTTCTTTTTAGTGCAAATTATTTAAAAGTATGTTATAATAAGCCTTACAAAACAAAAACGGAGGATATAATGGATTATTCACAGATTCTTTCACAGCAGTTTAATATTAAAGAGGAGTATGCAAAGAACATCATCACATTGCTTGATGACGGCAACACTATTCCTTTTATTGCACGATACAGAAAGGAAATGCACGGTTCAATGGATGACCAGTTGATTCGTGAATTTGCCGAAAAGCTTGAATATTTAAGAGGACTTGACAAGCGCAGAGATGAAATCCGTTCACTCATTGACGCACAGGAAAAGCTCACCGATGAAATCAACCTTGCACTTGACAAGGCTGCCACGCTAAGCGAACTTGAGGATATTTACCGCCCGTACCGTCCAAAGAGAAAGACAAGGGCGTCAATTGCAAAGGAAAAGGGACTTGAACCGCTTGCTAACGATATTTTAAAGCAGGAAAAAGGTTTTGATCCGTCAAAGTCGGCAGTTGATTATATTGACGAAGAAAAGGGAGTTACCTCCGTTGAAGATGCGATTCAGGGTGCAATGGATATCATTGCAGAACTTGTGTCGGATAATGCGGAAATCCGTAAGAGAATAAGAAATCTTACAAATGCAAACGGTGTGCTTGTGTCTGTTGCAACAGATGAAGAAAAGGACAGCGTTTACAAAAATTATTATGACTACAAAGAGTCTGTTAAAAAGATTGCAGGTCACAGAGTGCTTGCCGTGAATCGTGGCGAAAAAGAGGGATTTCTTAAAGTCAGCGTTGAAACCGACAGCGAAAAACCGCTTAATTCAATTTTCAGAGCAATGATTACAGACAAAAATCAGCTTTGTTCAGACATTATCCGTGAGGCTTGCACAGACGCTTATCAGCGACTTATTTATCCCTCAATTGAGCGTGAGGTCAGAAACGACCTTACAGATACCGCCGCTGAAAATGCTATGAAGGTTTTTGCCGTAAACCTCAAGCAGCTGCTTATGCAGCCGCCTGTAAAGGGCAAAACCGTGCTTGCACTTGATCCGGGATATCGCACAGGCTGTAAGACTGCCGTTGTTGACAGCACAGGCAAGGTGCTTGATACAACCGTAATTTATCCTACACATTCAGACAAAAAAATTCAGGAGTCAAAGCAGACCTTGCTCCGCCTCATCAAAAAGCATCATGTTGATATTATTTCAATCGGCAACGGTACTGCAAGCAAGGAAACCGAGATGTTTACAGCCGAAACAATCAAAGAGGCTGACCACCCCGTTTATTATATGGTAGTCAGTGAGGCAGGTGCGTCGGTTTATTCGGCATCAAAGCTTGCCGCAACAGAACTTCCCGACCTTGACCTCACACTCAGAAGTGCCGTGTCAATTGCAAGACGACTTCAGGATCCTCTTGCAGAGCTTGTTAAGATTGAGCCTAAGGCAATCGGTGTCGGTCAGTATCAGCACGATATGCCGCAGAAAAAACTCGGTGAAACACTTGACGGTGTTGTAGAGGATTGCGTAAACTCGGTTGGTGCAGACCTTAATACGGCATCGCCTGCACTTTTGTCGAGAGTGTCTGGACTTAACGCAACCGTGTGCAAGAATATTGTTGCTTACCGTGAAGAAAACGGTGCGTTCTTATCAAGAGCAGAACTCAAGAAAGTTCCGAAACTCGGACCTAAAGCGTTTGAGCAGTGTGCAGGATTTTTGCGTGTTCCCGAAAGTAAAAATCCGCTTGACAACACAGGTGTTCACCCTGAAAGCTACAAGAGTGCGAAAGAACTTTTAGGACTCCTTGAATATTCTGATAAAGAAATAAAATCAGGAAATTTCTCCGATATTCAGCAGAGAGTAAAGGTAAAGGGTACAAAGTCACTTGCTGATGTTCTCGGAATCGGACTTCCGACACTTGACGATATTGTAAAGGAGCTTTCCAAACCGGGACGAGATCCCCATGACGAACTGCCTGCACCAATGCTCAGAAGTGATATTCTTGACATCAAGGATTTGAAAGAGGGAATGGAGCTTAAAGGCACGGTCAGAAATGTAATCGACTTCGGCGCATTTGTCGATATCGGTGTTCATCAGGACGGACTTGTTCACATTTCGCAGATTTGCGATAAGTACATCAAGCACCCAGCCGAGGTCCTCAAAGTCGGTGATGTTGTAAATGTAAAGGTTCTTTCGGTTGATCCCGAAAAGAACAGAATTTCTCTCACAATGAAATTTTAATGTGAATAAAGCAAAAAGGCAGTTCTATTGTTCCGCAAATCACCTTTGCATTATTCCGCAACTGTTGATATTGTTCCGATAAAGTTTTTTGGTTGTAAAAAAATCTAAATTTATAAAACAGGAGAAAAATATGTGCTTTATATGTGACAGAATTGAGATGATAAAGAACGGTTCAAATCCCTATTTTGTAAAGGAGCTTGAAACAGGTTATGTTGTTATAGGCGATAATCAGCATTTTTACGGATACACGCTGTTCCTTTATAAGAACCACAGCAAGACGGAGCTGTTTCAGTTGGAAATTTCCGAACGCAATAAGTTCTTAGAGGAAATGTCAATTGTTGCAGAGGCAGTTTCAAAGGCTTTCGGTGCGGAAAAGATGAATTACGAACTGCTTGGAAACGGAGAAGCGCATTTGCATTGGCATCTGTTTCCGAGAAGAAAAGGTGATATTGAAAACTACGGCAACAACGGTGCAGGTCCTGTATGGTGGTATCCCATGGAGAAAATGTATAGTGAGAGTAATAAACCGTCTGACAAAGACCTTATAAAAATGAAAAATCTGCTTTCAAACGAACTTGAAAAATTGAAAAATTTGTATAAAAGGGATTTTTGTAAATATTGAAACGAATGAAACGAGGATAATAATTTCATAAAAAACGAGGTATTTTATGAAAAAGGCAGTTGCAATAATTTGTACCATTGTTATTTTTGCGTTTTATTTAAGCGTGTCGAATTGTTGAATCAATCGAAAAGTGTATCGCCTTATTGAAAGCAGTTGAGTAAAAACAAAAGGCTGACGATTTCTCGTCAGCCTTTTGTGTGTAATAATCGGTAATTATTCAACATTGTCAAGCATATGCTTTTCAAGATGATTCTTTAATGCGGCAAAGGTTTCGTCGCTGATAATGTGTTCCATTTTGCAGGCATCTGCGGCGGCAGTTTCGGGATTAACTCCGAGCAGAACAAAGAGCTTTGAAAGAACGGTGTGTCTTTCATATGTTTTTTCTGCAATTTCCCTGCCGAGGTCGGTGAGAATAAGCGAGCCGTCATCGCCGACTTTAAGATAACCGCCCTCTTTGAGAAGACCAACGGCACGGCTGACGCTCGGCTTTGAATATCCCATTTCTTCACATACATCAATTGATCTTATATAATTGCTCTTTTTTGAAAGAACATATATTGTTTCAAGGTACATTTCACCTGATTCTTTTAATTGCATAGTCTGCACTCCTTTACATTGTCTAATCATATCATGATATGAACAAAAAATCAATAAAATTAATTGTGCTTTCAATAATTATGAAAAAACGATTTACCGAAATCAACAAAAATAATATCCGAATTACAGGCGTGAAATATTCAATTTGCCAAAATTCAAAATAAAATAAAATTTTTTCGCAAGCCTATTGACATATTTCGAGTTTTATAGTACCATATAATCGGTTAGCGAGAGCTAACCTTTGATTAACAAATATTGTTAGTATCTGCTAACTTAAAGGAGATTGATTTTATGATGCCTTTGATGTTTGCTAACACAGGTGAAACCAATATTATAAAGAAAGTCGGAGGTTCTCCCGAGGTTAAAAAGCACCTTGAAAATCTCGGTTTTGTTGCCGGCGGAGAGGTTACCGTTATTTCTGCTCTTGGCGGAAATGTTATTGTTAATGTTAAAGAAACACGAGTTGCAATCAGCGAAGAGATGGCTCGTAAAATTATGATTTAATTATAATCTGTAAATGAACACACAGCGGAGTTGTTCCGAGAGGTGTTTTTTATACGGCTTTATGCTGAAATTAAGACGGAGGAAACTGTTATGAAAACTTTAAAACAGGCAAAAGTAGGTGAAACCGTAAAGGTTGTTAAGCTTCACGGTGAAGGTGCTGTCAAACGCAGAATTATGGATATGGGCATCACAAAGGGTGTTGAAATTTACATCAGAAAAGTTGCTCCGCTCGGAGATCCGATTGAAATTACTGTAAGAAATTATGAACTTTCACTCAGAAAAGCCGATGCTGAAATGATTGAGGTTGAGTAATTCGGACTTGCAAATTCTACGGGAGAAATCCCGTATTTTTATAAAATTACGGTTAGCTTTTGCTAATCTAAGAGAGGATAACTGATATATGGAAATTAAAATTGCTCTTGCAGGTAACCCTAACTGCGGTAAGACAACTTTGTTTAACGCACTCACGGGTTCCAATCAGTTTGTCGGTAACTGGCCCGGCGTAACTGTTGAGAAAAAAGAGGGTAAGCTCAAAAAACACAAGGATGTTACAATCATGGACTTGCCCGGTATCTATTCACTTTCACCTTATACTCTTGAAGAGGTTGTTGCCCGTAACTATCTTGTCGGTGAACGCCCCGATGCGATTCTTAACATCATTGACGGTACTAACCTTGAAAGAAACCTTTACCTCACAACACAGCTTACAGAACTCGGCATACCTGTTGTTGTGGCAATCAATATGATTGACCTCGTTAAGAAGAACGGCGATTCAATCAACATTGATGAGCTTTCAAGACAGCTTGGCTGTAAAGTTATGGAAATTTCGGCTCTTAAAGGCACAGGCATTATGGAAGCTGCCGAGGCCGCAATCAAAGCCGCAGGCTCAACAAAGACAGTTCCAATGCACAGCTTTAACGGTGTTGTTGAACACGCAATCGCTCACATTGAAGAGGCGGCTGTTCACAATATGCCAGAGGAACAGCAGCGTTGGTACGCTATCAAGATTTTTGAGCGTGACGACAAGGTTCTTGCAAAGCTTGACATTCCGCAGAATGTTATTGACCACATTGAAAAAGATATTCAGGCGGCTGAAAAAGAGCTTGATGATGACGCAGAGAGTATCATCACTAATGAGAGATACATCTACATTGCCTCAATCATCAAGAGCTGTTATAAGAAGAAAAACAAGGGTAAGCTTACAACATCGGACAAGATTGATAAGGTTGTAACCAACCGTTGGCTCGGTCTTCCGATTTTTGCGGTTATTATGTTCCTTGTTTACTACATCTCAATGCAGACAGTAGGTTCAATGGCAACGGACTGGGCAAACGACGGTCTTTTCGGTGACGGCTGGCACCTTTTCGGTATCGGTTCATCACAGGCTGCCGAGGCTGAAGAAACCTACGGCGATTCAGATGCAATTATCGAGGCGTTCAATGCTCAGTACGGTAATGACGACATTGCCGAAGCTGTTGACCTTGAATCTAAAAATTATTCCGAAGACGCCGCTAAGGCTGCTCTTGCAGAACTCGTAAATCTCACACCTTCGGACGCAAGCGTTACATATTCTGTTCAGGATGAAGAAACTCTTGAAATTACAGAAACTCCCGATACTAAGAAATCTGATCTTGAAAAGGCTGTTTCAAACTACCTCAACACAGATTATAAAGAGGGTTACGGCGCTCCCGATGTCGCAACATACGGAATCTGGGTTCCCGGTATTCCAAAACTTATTGAGAACGGTCTTAACCAAATCAATTGTGCAGACTGGCTTCAGGGTCTTATCCTTGAAGGTATCGTAGCCGGTGTAGGTGCGGTTCTCGGCTTTGTTCCGCAGATGCTTGTACTCTTTATTCTCCTTGCTTTCCTCGAAAGCTGTGGTTATATGGCTCGTATCGCATTCGTACTCGACCGTATCTTCCGTAAGTTCGGTCTTTCGGGTAAGTCGTTTATCCCAATGCTTGTCGGCACAGGCTGCGGTGTTCCGGGTATCATGGCGTCCCGTACAATCGAGAATGAGCGTGACCGCCGTATGACTATTATGACAACAACATTCATTCCCTGCGGTGCTAAACAGCCGTTTATCGCTATGATTGCAGGTGCTATCTTCGGTGGTTCACCGTGGATTGCAACATCGGCTTACTTCATCGGTATGGCTGCAATCGTAGTTTCAGGTATTATGCTTAAAAAGACAAAAATGTTCTCAGGCGACCCCGCTCCGTTTGTAATGGAGCTTCCGGCTTATCATCTTCCGACAGTAGGCAACCTTCTCCGTTCAATGTGGGAGCGTGGCTGGTCATTCATCAAGAAGGCAGGTACAATCATTCTTCTTTCAACAATCCTTGTTTGGTTCACAACATACTTCGGATTTGTTGACGGTACATTCCGTATGCTCGGTGAGGACGAAATCGGAAACTCAGTTCTTGCCGCAATCGGTAACGGTCTTGCATGGATTTTTGCACCGCTCGGCTGGGGCAACTGGCAGGCAACCGTTGCATCCATCACAGGTCTTGTTGCTAAGGAAAACATCGTTGGTACAATGGGTATCCTTTATCCGGGCGGATGGACGGAAATCGGGGCCGCATTCACAGGTCTCAGCGGTTTCTCATTCCTCCTCTTCAACCTTCTCTGTGCTCCTTGCTTTGCCGCTATGGGTGCTATCAAGAGAGAGATGAACAACATCAAGTGGTTCTGGTTCGCAGTCGGTTATCAGTGTGTATTTGCTTATGTAATTGCATTTATGGTATTCCAGTTTGGTTCAATCTTTGCAGGCGGTCTTAATGTAATCGGTCTTATCTTTGCCGTTGCAGTATTTGCATTTATGATTTATATGCTTGTAAGACCTTACAAAGAGGCTACAACTCTTAAAGTTAAGCCGGCTAAGAAGTAATAAATTTATTGATTAACAATGGGAGGAATAAATATGTTGGAATGGTTAGCGGCTAATATCGGCACAATCATTGTTGCATTAATTGTTATTGCCGTGATTGCTTTTGTGGTTTTCCGTATGGTAAAAGACAAAAAAGAGGGCAAATCCTCCTGCGGTGCAAACTGTGCGCACTGTGCGTGTCACGGTGACTGCCATAATCATAAGTAAATGTTTTGTAGGGGGTACAGCTAAAAAGCTGTACCCCTTTTTGTTTGTTATTGAAATTATGAATTTGGTGTTGAAGAAATTTTACGGTGCAAAGTGTATTCAGTACGATTCTGAATTGTAAAAAATAAAAGGAGAGATAAATATGGAGTATGTTTTTTACGGGTTGCTTGCCGTGGCATTCATTGCGTTTGTGGTTCTCGTAATCAGAAGTTACAAGAAAAAGCTTGCAAGCGGATGCTGCGGTGCAAGTGACGAAAGCGTTAAGAAAAACAAAGTTACCGATAAGGATAAGTCACATTATCCCTATGAAAAAACTCTTGTTGTTGACGGAATGGTCTGTAAAAACTGTTCCGCAAGAGTAGAAAACGCACTCAATTCAATTGACGGTGTGTGGGCAGAAGCCGATGTTTCTTCCGGCAGGGTTACGGTCAGAATGAAAAGAGAAATTGAGGATAAAGTCCTCAAAAAGACAGTTAACGATATAGGCGCATACACCGTTATGAAGGTGGAATAAGGTCTTTTAGGAGAAGAGAGGCAACCTTATGGCAGTATTGCAGAAAATTGACAATCCATACGGTATGATACAGACTGTTGAACACGGCGAATCGTTCAGCATATACCGTTCACAGGACAGCACGGGCGATTGTGAGGTCACTGTGTACCCTGTATTTTCAGGCATTGAGCTTGTGTATTACGATGTTCATATGCAAAGTTGTGACATTGATCTTGCAAAGGGAAGAGAAATGCTCATCATCACGCATTGTCAGGAAGGCAGAATTGAGTTTGAATACAAAAACGGCGAATATCTTTACCTTGCATCGGGTGATTTGTCGATACAGAAGAATACGGAGAACATCCGACACAGATATTGTCCGCTGAGCCACTACCACGGTGTGTCGGTTGCAATTGATATGAACCGTGTTCCGAGATGCTTTTCGTGTATTCTTGACGATGTTTTTGTCAGCCCCGAAGAGCTTGAAATGAAATTCTGTTCCGAAAAGCCGTACGCAATTATGCGTGAAAATATCAGTATTGAGCATATTTTTTCGGAACTCTATTCCGTTCCCGAAAATATCCGAAAGGGTTATCACAAGGTTAAGGTGCTTGAGCTTCTTTTGTTTTTGAGCGGTCTTGAATACAAGGGGGAGAGTGAGGAAAGACGATATTTTTCACGCTCACAGGTTACCGCCGCAAAAGAGGCAAAAAAATATCTGCTCGCTCACCTTGACGAGCATATAACAATTACAGAGCTTGCCGATATGCTCGGCATATCTTCGACTTCTCTCAAAATCTGTTTTAAGGGTGTCTACGGCGACACGATTAACAGCTACATAACGAACTGTAAGATGCAAAAAGCCGCCTCGCTTTTGAAAAACACCGACAAAAGCGTGCTTGAAATTGCAGGAATTGTCGGCTACAACAACGGCAGTAAGTTTGCGGGTGCTTTTAGAAGGGTGATGAACAAGTCACCGAACGAATACAGAAAATCGCTCGTCTGAACAGAGCCTTATATGTCCGTAAAGAGCAGTAAAAAGATTTTGTAAGGTGCTATAATAACATTGTCGAAAAGATACGCCTATATTCTTTTCTGACGGACTGCGGAATTATCCGCAGAATATTTGATGATTACTTTGCCGGGTAATTATTCATAATATCTCTTCTCCTTTCAGGGACAGCGTTTGCTGTCCCTAAATTTTTGCAGAAATTGTCTGTCCGTTTGGAGTGCAGAAAACCTTTTAAGAGCCGATAACAAGATTGATTGATGGTATATTTTAACTGTAAGATAAAGACAACAAATCGGTCTTGCTTATGGAATTAAGTTAGCAAAAGCTAACCATAAAACAATTATCGGATAATCACTGTGGTGTATTTATTCAATTCTATTCAAATCATTCATTCAATTATTTAGAGGAAAAGATGTCAGAAGATTTAATTATCAAGCATTGTTCCCCAACGCTTGCAGGAATTAAAACGGCTAACCTTTTTAACTGTCCGTACTCATCACGGTTTGAGTGCGAATGTGATGTGAGAAAGCTGAATAAAATGTTCTGCAAAAAGGGAATAAAAGTTCTGCCACTGAAGTTCAGCAACGGAAAGGCTTTAATCTATATTTTTCGCCCGTCCAAGCTTGCTGTTGATTTGTCCGATGAATATGCGTGCAAGCTGCTTGAGTCGCAGGGGTATCATTCACACGATGCCGCACGCTGTATAAGGGAGCTTCGCCACCGACTTAAAGACTCAACCGAGTTCCCGCACGAAATCGGACTGTTCCTCGGTTATCCTCCCGAAGATGTCCGCGGCTTTATTCTTCATAAAGGAAATTGCTGTAAATATTCAGGTTGCTGGAAGGTTTACGGTAATGAAGAAAAAGCAGCCAAAGAGTTCGCCAAATTCAAAAAATGTTCTGACATCTATTACTCTAAGTGGTTACAGGGCACACCTATTCAGAAACTGACGGTTGCGTGTAACTGACTTAAAGTGTAATCAAGTACAAAAACTGAAAGGTGAGTATATAATATGAGTAAAGTAGCAGTAGTATTCTGGAGCGGTACAGGTAACACAGAGCAGATGGCGGAAGCCGTTGCCGAGGGTGCAAAGTCCGCAGGCGCAGAAGTTACTCTTGCAAATGTAAACGATTTTGATTCTTCATCGGTTGTCGATTTTGACGGCATTGCATTCGGTTGTCCTGCAATGGGTGCGGAGGTTCTTGAAGACAGCGAGTTTGAGCCTGTTTTCAATGAATGTGAAAGTGCATTAAACGGCAAAAACATTGCCCTCTTCGGTTCATACGGCTGGGGTGACGGCGAATGGATGAGAAACTGGGAAGACACCTGTAAGGGTGACGGTGCAAACCTTGTTTGCGAAAGCGTTATCTGTAACGATGCTCCCGATGACGACGCCCTTGAGGCTTGCAAAAAGCTTGGCGCATCACTTGCTTAACTTAGGCTGTAAGTATTCAATTAGTTAATACCAATTTCATAATTTCATAGAAACGCCTGTTTACGCTTGTAAGCAGGTGTTTTTATTTGTTCATCATTAATATTTTATATTCTGCTTGCGAATTATGAATAAGACTTAAAAAAATCCTGTAAAAATTCCCTTTGTTTATTCTAAAAAAACTTGATTTTAAAGCCTTGTTGTATTAAAATAGGCAATGGATACATATAGAAAAGGAAGTAATTGGTATGCTTACATTAGACAAAATCTATCACGCATCATATGTTTTGAAGGATGTTATCAGACAGACTAATATTGTTCAGGCAAGGGGTATTTGTGATGATTGTGATGTTTATCTCAAACCCGAAAATCTTCAGATTACAGGCTCATTCAAGGTAAGAGGTTCAGGTTACAAGATTTCTCAGCTTACCGAAGAAGAAAAGGCAAGAGGTGTTATTGCCTGTTCTGCAGGCAACCACGCTCAGGGTGTTGCACTTGCTGCTACAAAGTACGGTATCAAGTCGCTTATCTGTCTGCCTGACGGTGCACCTATTTCAAAGGTTGAGGCTACTAAGAACTACGGAGCCGAGGTTTGTATGGTTCCCGGTGTTTATGATGACGCTTATAACGAGGCTTTAAGACTTCGTGATGAAAAGAACTATACATTTATCCACCCGTTTGACGATGAAAATGTAATTGCAGGTCAGGGTACAATCGGTATTGAAATTATGAACGAAATGCCCGATGTTGACGCTGTTGTATGTGCAATCGGCGGCGGCGGACTTATTTCGGGTGTTGCTTGTGCAATCAAGAGCCTTAATCCTAACATTAAGGTTTACGGTGTTCAGGCAGAGGGCGCTCCTTCAATGGTTGAGTCAATCAAGAACGGCGAGCCTGTTCATCTTGACAGTGTTTCTACAATTGCCGACGGTATTCAGGTTAAAGAACCGGGTGAGCATACATTTGAATATGTTAAGAAGTATGTTGACGATATCGTAACAGTAAGCGATGACGAAATTTCATCTGCAATTCTCAAGCTTATTGAGTCGCAGAAGATGATTGCCGAGGGCGCAGGCGCAGCTCCTTTGGCTGCTGTAATGTTCAACAAGCTCCCCGTTAAGGGCAAGAAGGTTGTTTGCGTTGTATCAGGCGGTAACATTGATGTTACAATCCTTTCAAGAGTTATCAAGCGTGGACTTCTCATGACAGGCAGACAGCAGACTGTTTGCGTTGAACTTCAGGATAAGCCCGGTCAGCTTGTTGCCGTTTCAAATATTATTGCACAAAAGGGTGCAAATGTAATTTCTATCCACCACGAAAGAGGCGGAGAGGGTACGGATGTAAACGGTTGTTACCTCCGTGTTGTTCTTGAAACAAGAGATTTTGCTCAGATTAAAGAAATTCACGACGCACTTGTTGACGCAGGCTTTAAGCTTGTTTAATCAGTAATTTTTAATATATTGACAGGAGGTCATTATAATGGAAAAGGTTTATACTAAAAATGCTCCCGACGCTATCGGTCCGTATTCACAGGCTGTAAAGGTAAACGGTCTTGTTTTTACATCTGGTCAGATTGCAATTAACCCTGCAACAGGCAATGTTGAGGCTGCAACAATTGAGGCTCAGACAGAACAGGTTTGCACAAACCTTAAAAATGTTCTTGAGGCATCAGGCAGTTCACTTGAAAAAGCTGTTAAGACAGTTTGTTTCTTAAAAAATATGGAAGATTTCGGTGCTTTCAATGAGGTTTACGGTAAGTATTTCACATCAAAGCCGGCAAGAAGCTGTGTTGCAGTAAAACAGCTTCCAAAGGATGTCCTTGTTGAAGTTGAGGTTATTGCAGAAGTTTAATTCTGATTAAGAATTAAAACAACATCTACATAAAAAATCACAATCCCGATTAACCGTAAAAAGTTAATCGGGATTTTTGTGTTTATATTTGAAATATATGTTGTTATGAGAATGTAGGGGCGGATAGTTTGTAATGCCCACAAAACATATCAAGCCCGAGTGTAGCATTGTAATTGTTTGTACAATTTATCAACAATATTTTTTAAAATAAAAAAATCGGGAACAAGAATTTGCGTTTGTACACAAACCTTACTCCCGAAATTATCGAACAATTTAATTCTATTAGCCGACAGCCTTTAAAAGCTCGTCAACCTTATTTGTCTTTTCCCATTCAACACCGAGTTCTTCTCTGCCCATATGACCATAAGCGGCAAGTGGGAGATACTTTGTTTCCGTGAGCTTGAGCTGTCTGATGATAGACTGCGGACGGCAGTCAAATACCTTTTCAACAGCGTTTGCCAGTTCTTCGTTTGAATATTTTGATGTACCGAATGTGTCAACCATAATTGAAACAGGCTTTGCAACACCGATTGCATATGCAAGCTGAATTTCGCACTTCTTGGCAAGCTTAGCGGCAACAATGTTCTTTGCAATATATCTTGAGTAGTAAGCGGCACTGCGGTCAACCTTTGTCGGGTCTTTACCGCTGAATGCACCGCCGCCGTGACGAGAAAATCCGCCGTAGGTATCAACAATAATCTTTCTGCCTGTAAGACCTGAGTCGCCGACCGGGCCGCCGATTACAAATCTGCCTGTCGGGTTTACGAAAATCTTTGTGTTCTCGTTCATAAGCTCAGCAGGGATAATCGGTTTGATAACATACTCGATGAGGTCTTTTCTAATCTGCTCAAGTGTAACATCTTCATCATGCTGTGTTGAAATTACAACCGTGTCAATGCCGACAATCTTGTCATCGTCATATTCAACAGTAACCTGAGTTTTGCCGTCGGGACGGAGATATGAAAGAGTGCCGTCTTTTCTTACCTTTGTAAGCTGTTTTGCAAGCTTGTGGGCAAGAGAAATTGGCATCGGCATAAGTTCGGGTGTTTCATCACACGCATAACCGAACATCATGCCCTGATCACCTGCACCGATCTGATTGTCGGTATCGCTTTCGCCGTCTTTAAGCTCAAGGCTTTCGTTTACGCCCATTGCAATGTCGGGTGACTGTGCGTCAATTGATGTGAGAACCGCACAGGTGTTGCCGTCAAAACCGCACTTCGGATCGTTGTAGCCAATGTTGTTTACAACCTTTCTTGCAACATCTGCGATGTCAACATAGCAATCGGTTGAAATTTCACCCATAACATGAATCATGCCTGTTGTAGCCGTAACCTCGCAAGCAACATGAGCGTTTTTATCCTGAGAGAGGATTTCGTCAAGAACTGCGTCGGAAATCTGGTCACACACTTTGTCGGGATGACCTTCCGTTACAGACTCGGATGTAAATAAATGTTTAGCCATTTAGAAAACTCCTTCCAAAAAAATAAGCACCGTTCTTCCGAAAGGTGCCGTGTTTACTCATCTTTCGGTAAATACCGCAGGATTTGGCACCTTGCATACGCAGGTTGCCGGACTTCACAGGGCCTGTCCCCTCAGTCACTCTTGATAAGATCATTCTTATTCAATTCTATAAATAGATTATACAGTATCTTTCGACAAATTTCAAGATTAATTTGCAATTTTAAAAAGGTAAAAATAGTAAATATTTCAGCCGTTTGGATTGAAAATTTTAACTTATAGTGCTAAAATTAACCCGAGGTGACTGAAAATGAGTATTACCGTGAGAGAATACGGGGAAAATGATATTAATGGTATGATTTCCGTATGGAATGAAGTTGTAAGGGACGGGGTTGCCTTTCCGCAGACTGAAGAACTTGATTTTGAAAGCGGAAAAAAGTTTTTTGCAGAACAAAGCTGTTGCGCAGTTGCAGTCGATGAAAACGGCGAGATTCTCGGAATGTATATTCTTCATCCGAATAATGTCGGCAGATGCGGTCATATTTGTAATGCAAGCTATGCGGTTTCCTCATCGTCAAGGGGAAAAGGTGTCGGCAGAAAACTTGTGTCGGATTGCCTTGAGCGTGCTAAAAAATACGGCTTCAAAATTTTGCAGTTCAATGCTGTTGTGAGAACCAACAAACCTGCAAGAAAACTTTATGAAAGCCTCGGCTTTGTAAAACTCGGAGTTATTCCGAAAGGCTTTTTGATGAAAGACGGTCACTATGAGGACATCTGTCCTTATTATAAAGAACTTTAAAATTTCAATTTAATCAGGAGGACAAGAAAATGATTATTGATTTTAAGCATATGGAAGAGCAGATTTTGCCGAATTTTAAAGGCGGAGAAAAGGCATATGCCGTAAAGAAATTCACGGATGACAGAAATATGATTATGCACGGTCGCCTTGAAAGCGGTGCGTCAATCGGACTTCACACTCACGAGGGCAACTGCGAAATGTTCTACATCATTGAGGGAACAGGTAAGGTGCTTATGGACGGCGAGTATGAAAGGGTTGAGGCAGGCGTGTGCCACTATTGCCCGAAAGGTCATACACACAGCCTTATTAATGACAGTGACTCCGACCTTGTATTTTTTGCTGTTGTTGCAGAGCAGAAGTAATTTTATTTTCGGTTTATATTTTCCGATTATTCTCTGTTGTATCTTAAATCCCTATGCAAAAACTAAAACAGGGGTGATTACGGTGAACAGAACTGCAGAAATACTCGGAGAAAAATGGGATTTGCCGCTTGGCTTTACAATGGCACTCGGCGAAAATCCCGACGCAATGTTTGTCTTTTCAAGTATGCCGAAAAAGTACCGTGAAAGCTGCATTGACAGGGCGAGAAACGCAAATTCCCGTTCTGAAATGCAGAGAATAGTATCGGATATAGCACAAAAATCTTTTAATGATTTTATAGGTTAACAAAAAAGCAACGGAGCAAAAACTTCGTTGCTTTTAAATTAATGGGTTTACCCAGTAATATGAAAAGGCACCTTCAATGTGAGGTGTCATTTTTTACGCCTTACAAACTGTACCTATAAAAATTCTGAAAATTGTACATACAAATAATGACAGTGGTGTTGTATAATGACAACATCACAAGATAAATGTTGAACTGTTCAGAAATTTTAAGGCGTGGTATGATGACAAAAAAAGCTGTATTAATCAATGATCTATCGGGACTTGGCAAGTGTTCGCTGACGGCGGCAATTCCTGTTTTGTCCGTAATGGGCATTCAGGCGTGTCCTATGCCGACAGCCGTTTTGACAAGTCAGACGGGATTTGAAAGCTTTTACTGCAACGATTGCACTGATAAGCTTGATTATTACACAAGTGAATGGAAAAAACTCGGCTTTCAGCCTGACGGAATCTATACGGGTTTCCTTTCAAGTGAAAAGCAGGTGGACAAAATTCTTTCATTTATAGACAGCTTTGAAACCGACAACACGCTTGTACTTGTGGATCCGGTTCTCGGCGACGGCGGAAGAACCTACAGTCTTTATACCGAAACTCTCGGCAAAAAGATGAAAAAACTCGTTTCTGTTGCCGATGTAATCACCCCGAACCTTACCGAATGTTGTATTCTGTGCGATACCGACTATTCAGAACTGATTAAAAATGCCGATTCTCCCGATTTTCTCGATACGGTTGCAGAGCTTGCCAAAAAGCTTTTGAAACTCTACAAGGTGAAAACCGTGATTGTTACAGGCATTGAGCATAAAATTTCCGATGAGGTTACAAAGATTAACAATCTTATTGCAACCGATGATGAGGTGTTTTGTGTCAGCTGTGAAAAGACGGGCGGAAGTTATTCGGGTACAGGCGACTTGTTTGCCTCGGTTGTCTTTTCGGGACTGCTCCGTGGTGACAGCCTGAAAGATACCGTAAATCTGGCGGTAAAATTCATACAGACCTCTCTTTGTGAAACCGTTAAACTCGGTATTCACCGCAACGAGGGTATTGAATTTGAAAAACATTTAAAAATGCTTTTGTGAGGAAATTACTATGACTGCTAAAACTGTTTCAAAAACCGATTCAAAATATAATGTAAAGCTGATTGCAATTACGGCAATGTGTGCGGCTCTTATTACCGTTACAACTGCTTTTATCAAGATTCCGTCACCGCTTGGATACTCTCATGCAGGCGACTCTATGATTTATCTCGCCGCAAGTATTCTTCCCGGTCCATTCGGAATTATCGCATCATCAATCGGCGGCGCTCTTGCCGACCTTATTTCGGGTTATCCGCATTGGGCAATCCCAACAGCTATTATCAAGGCTGTCAACGCAGTTCCGTTTGTGCTTTGCAGAATGGCAATGAAAAAGCGTGGCAAAGATGAAAAAATCATCAGTCCGTCATCACTTCTTATGCTCATTCCAACAACGATCGTTACAATCGGCGGTTACTTTATTGCAAACGGTCTTATGTATGACTTTGGTGCCGCAATTGCGGAACTTCCCACTTGCTGGTTGCAGCCAGGTGTAGGAGCATTAATCTACATTGTTGTAGGCATCGGTCTTGATAAAATCAATTTCAAGAAAAAACTCTCGCTTTAATGTGAGTTTCAATAAGGAGAAGAAAACATAATGGCAGATATTCTTTATGTGTACAAAACATCTATCTATGCTAATCTGACGAACAAATGCCCTTGCAGATGCACATTCTGTATCCGCAACAATACCGATTCGGTCGGCAGTGCAGATACACTCTGGCACAAGCATGATCCGAGTATGGAGGATATTAAAAAGGCTGTTGATGATTTTGATTTCACAGGCTACAAGGAGCTTGTATTCTGTGGCTACGGCGAACCGACTTCGGCTCTTGATAATATGCTTGAAACCGCAAAATATGTAAGGGAAAAGCACCCCGACATCAAACTCAGACTCAACACAAACGGTCTTTCTGACAGAATCAACAACAAGCCCACAGCTGAGTTGATTTCAAAGTATATTGATTCTGTTTCAATCAGCCTCAATACCTGTTCATCGGAAAAGTATGACGAAGTTTGCCGTCCTGTTTTTGACCATGCGTATGAGTCAATGCTCAAATTTGCAGAGGATGCAAAGAAATATTTTGAACATACGCAGTTTTCAATCGTAGATACAATCCCCGAGGAGGACATCAAGGCTTGTCAGAAAATTGCCGATGACAGGGGAATTTATCTCAAAATCAGAAAATATTCCAATTAATCGTTAATTTTAATTTTTCATTTCATTTTATATTTCAGAAGTAAAGCCGACTTGTTGTTATGACAGGTCGGCTTTATTTTTATTCGGTATCTCATCCGCAACTGTCCGATAGGACAATTTCACTTTCAAATGATTCTATTCTTAAAGCCGTATATTCACCGCCTTGACGGAGGTAATTTTAATTGCTATAATTTATACAAATGGGGTGGTGTTTTGAAAAAGACAAGGCTGTTGAAAATTGTCCTCAAACGGACGGGTGCAATTAAGCTTTTGTGCAGTTATGTTATCGTGTTTTTTGCGGTGAGTGTTGCAATATGGATTTTTGAACCGAACATAACTCGGCTTTTTGACAGCATATGGTACTGCTTCAGCGTTGCCACAACAATAGGACTTGGCGATGTGCTTGCAACAACGCTTGTCGGCAGAGTGCTTTCAATCTTTCTTTCGATATGTTCAATTCTTATAATTGCAGTAGTTCCGGGCGTAATCACAAGCTACTATGTCGAAAGCACAAAACTTCGTGCTGATGAAAGCAGTGCAAAGTTTCTTGATGATCTTGAGCGCCTTCCCGAACTTTCAAAAGAAGAGCTTGTCGAGCTTTCCGAAAAGGTGAAAAAGTTTAATCGTAAAAAGTAAATTTAATAAATGCAGACATAAAAAATCCCGACAGTATCAAAAACATACTGTCGGGATTTTGCTTTTAAAGAAATATATTAACTTATTTTATGAATCCCTGAACAATCAAAATCAGTACAAGAACAGGGAGTACATACTTGAAATACGGCTTTAAAGCCTTTGAAAATTTAATGCCTTTACCGGTGTTACACTCATCAAGGTAGTTGTCAAATCCCCAACCGAATTTTGTAACGCAGAAGAGGAGATAAACAAGCGAACCTACAGGAAGAAGGATATTGCTTACGAGAAAATCTTCCATACCGAGAACATTCTGACCGAAAATTTGGAAACCGCTCCAAATGTTGAAACCGAACACACACGGCAAACTTGCGATAAGAATGATGATTGTGTTGATAAGAACAGACTTCTTTCTGCTGATGCCGAACATATCAATCCAGAACGAAATGATGTTTTCAAACACGGCAATGATTGTTGAGAAGCACGCAAAAGTCATAAACAGGAAGAACAGAGTACCCCAAATTCTTCCGCCGGCCATATTTACGAACACATTCGGAAGTGTTACGAAAATCAGAGCAGGGCCTTGGTCGGGCTGAACACCGTATGAAAAACAAGCGGGGAAGATGATAAGACCTGCCATAATTGCAACAAATGTGTCAAGTGCGCAAATTTTGATTGACTCACTCGGCAGAGTGTGGTCTTTTGACATATAACTGCCGAAAATTTCCATTGCCGCAATGCCAAGGCTGAGTGTGAAGAATGCCTGATTCATAGCGGATGAAATAACATTGCCAAGTCCGATTTCATTCACCTTGTCCAAATCGGGAATAAGGTAGAAGCTGAGTCCCTCGCCTACACCCGAAAGGAATAAGCTGTTGCCTGCGAGTACAAGAATGAGTATGAGCAACGCAATCATCATAACTTTGCTGACTTTTTCAATGCCCTTTTGAATACCTCTGCTGCAAACAAGGAATCCGAGGACGGTGATAATCGCCATCCAAATTACCATTTCAAGCGGATTTGACTGCAATTCGTTGAATACTCCGCCAACTTGCTCCGAGGTCATTCCGCTTTCAAATGAACCCGTCGCAAATTTGTAGAAGTAGCTCGTCATCCAACCCGAAACCGTGGTGTAGTACATCATCAAAAGGTAGCATCCGAGCATACAGAACCAGCCGTGAATGTGCCACTTGCTCTTTGGCTTTTCAAGTTTTTTGTAGCCGAGAACAGCACTTTTTCTGCTCGCTCTTCCGACTGCAAGTTCCATTGTCAAAACAGGAACACCCATAAGAACGAGGAAGATTAGGTACAAAAGTACAAATAGTCCGCCGCCGTTCTGTCCTGCAACATACGGAAATCGCCATACATTGCCGATTCCGATAGCGCAACCCGCACTTACAAGGATAAACCCAAGTCGGGATTTAAAATTTTCTCTTTCCATAAACGAATTCTCTCCTATAAAAACAAACTCTTAAATTGTACAAAAAATTCACACATTTGTCAAGATGTTCTGCTTTTAATAAATGAAGAATTTTCGCAAAAAAACCGCATAAATAAGCCGTTTTTTAGAGCAGAGGGTAGATAATGGGACAGTGGTTTATGGTATAATATTATTAAAGAAAAGGAAAGGAAAAACCTAATTAAAAGGGAAATAACAATAATTGTTACTAAGTTAATGAAAGGTGGAAATTATTATGTTAATGAATTGTAAAAGAAAGATCCACGAAAAGCTTGTGTTTGAAAACGCACCGCAAAATCCCGAAGCAATCAAGGGTATCCGTGCATACCTTTTGGCGCTGCTTTTCTATGCAACGATGTCGAAGAGATGTGAAAATGCTGACTTTGATTTGCATATTGATATTGAGGGCGATGAAACGCTTTTTGAAACCGAAGACGAAAGTGCGGGCGAGATAATCCAGAAGCTCGGTAATCACGGCGGATTTACAATTGACATCACCTGCAGCGGAAAATTTGTGAATATCGGCAACTGTTCCGATGAGGAATTTATCACGGTGGCGTGTTTTCCTGATAGAGTTCCAAGCATTTTTGATTGCCTTGAAAATTCTGGCGAAAAGGACTTCAAGTACGGAAAAATAGCTTATTTTGACGGCATTGATTTGTGGTTATCCCAGTACATTGACGATAAAACCTGTATGGACAATGTTTTTGATTTTGGCGACATTGTTGAGAAAAAGGACTTCGCAATTTCAAATTTGTGGAATAGTGAAATGTTTCTTGTTATCGCATTTGATTTTGAAAAGTATCACGATGAAGCTGAGGAAATCAAGAATATAATCGAAAGATATATTTATGTTGATGATGAAAAAGCATTTAAAAAGTGCCGCAAAAAGTGGGATGAGGAAATGATAATCGGAATTGACGGTGTGCAGTGGATTCCCAAAAATGTGGGAGAAATCGTTGCATTTACCGATGAAATCAACGAAGTGCTTGCTCGCCTTGACAGGGATGAAGATGTAGGAATTGAATCGTATGGACTTTTCTGCAATATGGACGAGTTCTTCTCGGCGCAGATTTATGCAGACAATGAGGAACATTGCTTTAAAGTTGTTGCGGTTCAGTCCGTAGTATGAAAAAAGGGAAGGATTTCTCCTTCCCGATAGAAAGTTTGATTATTCTATTATGATGTTTTCAACGCCGTGACTGAGGATTACATTGATAAGCTCGTTTCTTGAATAATTTGTTTCTGCGGCAGAGCCAAGTGACAGTGTTAATAGTTCAACTGAACCTGTGACAAACACAACAGACAGTAATGTTCAAAATGTGACTGTAAATAATTCTGCTAATTCAGATAGTAGTACAAATGTTGAATATTCTCAGAATTTTGTTCAGGTTAATCCGAAAAAGAAACCTGCTCCAATAAAAATAGTGATACCTGTAGTGATATTATGTGTTTTGGCGGCTGTTTTGATTGCACCATTGATTGACGCAAATCCTGTTGTTTCTAACAGGTTGGTTGGAAAATGTAAGAACAGCAACGAAACAACATATGTATTTAATGAAAATGGTATTCAGTACTACTACAACTTACATACCTTGGTGATAAATGCATTTTCAGACGATTTTAAAGACGCTACTTTTGATAGAATTCATCTTTCAGAAAGTGATTTGCAGTAAACAAAAACGAGGAAGGCATATGCTAACACCACATAAGGCAGTAACTTAAAAATTATAAGAATACAACTTTATAGGGCATTGCAAAGAACAGAGAAAGACTTTGACTGTAAAAGGTCAGAGTCTTTTTTCTATGTTTTGAAAATCCACACATTCGCAATTTAAAAATCAGCCGAGTAGAATATAGTCAAGGAGGGATTCGCAATGAGAACTATCAAATACCATCTTGCACTGACCGATAACGGATACAGTTTAATCATCAATTCACTAAATAACCTGAGAAACGACTTAATCGCACAGGGCAGATATACCGATGCAGTCGATGATGTGCTTGTGGAGTTTATCGGTGCAAAGAAAAAGAATTTCAAAATAATTTATCAGGAGGGCTGATTATGAATGTGCAGTATGAACAGCAAGGCAATTATCTTATCCCTTGCATAAGAACCAAGGAGCAAGAAGAAATACATTTAGGCGTTTTGGCAAACCGTCACAGACAATATCTAAAGCAGAACCATAAGGTGCGATATTATAATCTTCTGACGAGAGAAAGGCTCTATGATTATCTTGACGGTGTCGAGTGTCAAGCAGAAGATTTATTTGAACAGACAGTAAAATCACTTTCCGAAAAGGAGCAAGTTACAGAAAAACTCAAAGCAATGAATATGATGTTATGGGTGCAAAAGATGAATAATATTCGCAACCGAGCAACAGAAATCGTTAATGAACAAGTGATTTATAGATGAGGAGAAGGCATAACTTACGGAGAAAATTTCCGTAGGTTGTGCCTTAATTTTATTTGTGAGATTAGATTGTATAATCTTAGCGAGCAGACCATTTGGTTATCCAAACGGTAAAATGCTCATTAGGGACACCCTAATACCCGGATAATAATTTTTGCTTAGCGGTTACGCACACTCCATTACCAAATTTCAAAATACGAATTCTACTTTTCGTTGTTATTGAAAAATGTTTTACCGGAAACAGGTATTGCTTTTGGTTCAACATATTCGATTCTATATATTTTGCATCTAAATTTTTCTAATGAAGCATCAATATCATCAAAAACATTTTGAAATATTGAAACATTAGTATACCCTTGGAGATTTTTCTCTTTTGACAAAAAGTATTTCTGATTAAGTTCAGATACTTTTAAAATACATACTGGAAAATTGCCATTTCCATCTTTTAATAGATTAAAATGGTATACTTCGTTTCGAAACTGATAAACAATTTTTCTCAACTTATCATATATTTGCTCATATGCTTTTTGTCGAATACATTTGTTAGCTATAATAAAATCCAAGTTCCCGTATGCGTTGTCAAGATTTCCCAATTCAACCATTGATGCCTCTCGATAACTGTCCATGCATTGAAGGAAAACTTCTTTGTAACCAGCCATATTCGAATCATATAGATGAGTTAAATCCTTGTTATCATCAGTATTTTCATCAAAAGGAATGGGAATGTTTTCTTTATACCAAGAAATCAAATTTTCCTTTGCATTAACTGATATTTTTTCATCATTACTTAAAAGATGAAATTTTTCCTTCAATGCATTTGAATCGTCTTCATGTATTGCATCAACAATTAAATTTATAGGCGCATCCACATCAAGATATTTTATCTTTTTTAATTCATTTAATACCTTGGTTGCCTGAAGCCAAAATTCTTCCATTGCTTTTCGTCTTTCAACATAATATTCTGTTAATGACATTATAAAGCCAAGAGCAGCTCCGCCGAAAATTGCCATAGATATGTCATAAGTTATACAATTACTATTCTTGCCAATGATAAAGGCAAGAACTAATGACAAGGCTGTAATAATCAATGTAATAATAGTTAGCCATTTTTTTGCTTTCATTTCAGTTCCTCATCAATTCTCCGATTTATTTCCATATGGAATGATATCTTCCGCTACCATAGATACAGTACGAGATTGTGGAAATGTATAAGTAGTAGCCATAGGCATATCGGAATTTTCTTCAAAATTCTCTACTTGTTCCATAACTTTCGTAAAAACCTCTGGACTATATTGAGGTGGATAGCCGTTCTTTACGAGACAAATTTTAATATCAAGTTTGAGCTGATTGCGTACATTTTGGTTGTTAAGCCAATCAGAAAAAGAAGATTTTGTATCAATTATCTCTTTCACTTTTTTAGCAAGAATTTTACATTTATCATTTACAATCATACCACCAATTTCTTTATCCTCGCCATATTCAAAATTATACTGGTCTCGTAAGGATACTAAAATATCGTAAAATGCTTTTTCCTCAAAGGTTAAACCAATTTTACGGAAACTTTCACGGCTTTCGTTCATTTGACGGAGTATCTGTAATGCTTGTTCCGTGGCATTTTTAATAATATCTTCAGATGCCTGTTCTTGTGTAGCTCCAGCTTCTTCTGCACTAATATGTTTTCGTCTTTCATGATATATAGCAATCGTTTCTTCAAGCATTTCCTGATAAGTCTTTGCAACAATCTTGTTAATCTTACTGTATTCTTTAATCTGCTTGCGAATCATTTTTATAAGTAGCTCTAGCTTGGTGGCAGGCATTTTTACATCAGAAAGCTTTTCAAAATACTCCGGGCTAAAGATATCCTCTTCCTCCCCAGCATCAAGGACACTCTCCACTTGATTGTAACGTAATGCCTCGTCGACCATTTTAGAAACAGCACGATTCATACTGTCTGTATCAAGCTCAGTTGTACCACTCATTTTGCGAACAAAACCAGCAATTGCCATAAAGCATTGTGCCAAAGCGGATTCACTGTCAGATAAATCGCCAGATGGTTGAGCAATATCGTAGCCAAGACGCATTCTTCTAACAGTCTTTAAAAAATAGGTTTTAAATGATACCTTTTGTGTACCGTTTTTACCTTCAGAATTTAATTCCTCTGTAGAAGAAAACACGTACTCCGCAGCTTTGGCAAGCAAGCAATAACGTTCTACAGGATCTCCGTTCGGATTTAAAAATGGTTTCAAATCGTATCCGGTAAACATAGTCTTTAAAATTTCAAGTTCTTCTCTAAAAACTTGGGTAGCCTGTTCTACATCATCCTCGGTGGGTGCAACAGATGTATCTCCGCCATAAATTTTCATAGCTTCACGCATATTATCACGGATTCCGATATAGTCAATGACCATACCAAATTTCTTTCCCGGATAAACCCTATTAACACGACTAATTGTTTGAATAAGCAGATGTTTTTTTAGAGGCTTATCATTATATAGATACGTAAGACTTGGCACATCAAAACCAGTAATCCACATATCAACAACAATAACTATACGGAAGTTGGATTTTTCCTGCTTAAAGGCAGCATCTAATTCCTTTGAACGTCTATCATTTTTTACACCGCCAAGGTAATTATACATTTCTTTCTCATCATTGCTGCCAACACTGGCAACCATAGCCATAAACGGCATAGGTTTTAATTCATCAAGTTCTTCCTTTGTAGCTTCTATGCCATCGGGAATTTTCTTTTCTTCAAACCATTCTGGATATTTATCTCTAAATTTTCTGAGTAACTCATAAGCAATTGTTCTGTTAGAACAAACAATCATCGCTTTTTGTATTCTGTCAGGTTCTTTATCGCAAGCAGATACATAATGGTCATGAATATCTACAGCAAGACGTTCCAAACGGGAAGGCTCTCCAAGAATAATTTCCATGGAACTCATAGCTTTTTTACTTGCTTCAATATCTTCCTCGGTAGCACCATCATCAGCACAAGTTTTATAATAAGCCTCAATTTCTTTGACTTTTTTGGTATCTAAAAGGACTTTCGCAATTCTCGGATGATATTTGATAGATACAGTTAATCCATCTGCAACAGCTTGGTCCATCGTATAGCGGTCAATTTCATCGCCAAAAGTTTGGTAAGTTTCTGCAATAGGAGTACCGGTAAATCCAACAAATGTAGCATGTGGAAATGCTTCCTTTAACACCTTTGCATATGGCTTAGAAACCATAGCTTTCATGTTTTCATCGGCATCTTTACTAAACTGAATTTTTCTTGAATGCTCCAACTGCGTTCTATGTGCTTCGTCAGAAAAACAAATAATATTATGTCGCTCATTAATGAGACCAATTTTATCTTCCTTACGGTCGCAAAATTTCTGGATAGTGCAAATATAAAAGCCACCGCTTTCTCTGCTGCCAAGTTCTTGTCTGAGGTTATTCCTACTTTTAACTATAGAAACTTCACCGAGGTTTAAAAATTCTTTGCTCTTGGCAAATAGCTTAATTCCCTGTTCCTGAAGTTCATCACGGTCAACAATCATAACGATAGTCGGAGAGCCAATTTCAGGAATATCACTGCAACGCAAGGCAAGCTGTCTGGCAAGAAACGCCATAGTATATGTTTTTCCGCATCCGGTTGCACCAAAATATGTACCACCTTTTCCTGTTTGCTCCATAACGGATTTTATAATACTCTGTTTAAGCAGTCTTGCTGCAAAGAACTGAGGGTAACGGCAGACGATTTCCCGTTCATCGCAGTCGAAAATTTCATCTTGAAAATAAATGTAATCACGGAATATTTCCAAGAAACGCTCAGGTGCATACACACCCTTAATCATAGTTTCGGTTTCTGCAAAAGGCATGGTAGAAATCTTATCAGCATCGTTTACACGCCTCCAAGCATAGAAATGTTCATAAGGTGTGCGTATCGTTCCTAATCTTGTTTTAACTCCATCAGAGATACACGCTAAAGGGCAATAATGTAGCAAATGCGGAATATCACGCCAGTAGCGAATGGTAATCTGCTCCCATGCGTCATAAATTGTAGAATGAGAATCGGCAGGATTCTTTAATTCGATAATGCATAGTGGCATGCCATTTACATACAAAAGCACATCTGGTCGGCGGTTTTCACGTTGTCCGTTATTTATATAGTCTACTGTTAGCTGATTTACTACATGAAATATATTGTTTTCCGGCGTTTCAAAATCAATCAGCGGTACCATGACGGGCAGACCGTTCTGCGGTGTGAACTGAATACCGTCAACCATCCATTTATAGACCTTATGCAAAGTGGCAAAATCACTCTCTGCACCGACAAGGCGAACAGTATCATAAATTTGCTCAATTTCTTCTTCCAACAAGTCTGTATTTGCTTTTGTAATAAATGCTCTGAAATCATCTGCAATAAGCACGTCTCTGTAACAGCGTTTAATCTTATTTCCCGGCAGATACGTCCAACCAACCGACTGCAAAAAAGCGATGAAAGCACTTTCATATTCCGACTCGCAGTAGCGACCGTTATAGTTTTTCAGCTTTGCCATGCGCCCACGCCTCCTTTCAGGCCTGTGCTTCTTCGATAGAGCCTTTGATCAGTATCGGACACAGGTCTTTGATCTGGGTTTTCAGTTTTTCGTTGATTTCCTTGCGAGAATTATATACTTGGTATATCTCTACAATCGACTTCTGTACTTCTAAATCGGGTACTGGAATTCTAATTTCATAGAAACGCTCCATATCCAGATTGGTTCTAATACTCGCATCGCTCATGAACCAACCCAATCGGTCAACTTCTTTCCGTGAAAACCACATCATTACATATTCTGCTAAAATATCTTCTCTTTTCATTTCAAAAACAGAGTATGCAGGTGAAATGATGATGGGAGTATCTTCATGAAGCAACGCTATACGAATACACTCGTCCCGCCCAGTTTGCATACCAGAAAATGCAAACTGACATTTTTGAACCACCTTATATTTGGACAAATCAACACCAGTGGTATTGGCAACCGATGGCATAAACTGCTTGGTTATGTTGATGCCTTGAACATCTGTTATGCTGTTATCTGTATTACGGTTATCTACTTCGTGCAAAATATCGCCAACAGATATTTTGGGGGCTTTATGCTTATAATCGTCAATCAGTATTTCACAAGTCAGCTTCAAATCCTCCAGCCCACGCTCATAGCTTTGCTGGTTGGCAAGCATGGCATTGTAGACAGCCACATATTTCTGCTGCACATCGAGGGGTGGGAGGTCAACTTCCATTTCACACAAAGCATCCCATGAAAAAACTTCCGTAGAACTTCCCCAAGAACGAAAACATGCCTCTCTGTCCCACTCGGAACGATTAAAGTGCAAAAACAAATATTCCGCCAGCACTCTGCCTTTGGCTTTTGAGGATACCCTAAATGCAATATTGTTCCAACTAATCAGGAAAGTGTTTTCAGAATTGTTGTATCCAAAGCCAATTTTCTTTCCGTGCGTGCGTGGATTAAATATAAATTCATATGGGTGAACAACTAAAAATTTGCTTAAATCGGTGTCCTTGACATTGGCCTTGGTAGGGATTATCTCCTTTGTTATTGTCATGCCACGAACATCATCTGCTTTATACTTGAGTTCTGAATTGGTTTCTGTCACCAATTCAATCAGTTCTCCCAATTTGCATTTACTCAATCCCATAGCCAATCCCCCTGAATGCATCTTCCAGCATCTGCTGGGATTGCTTTTCCTGTTTCATGACTTTTTTCATTTCAGCCTGAATACGAGCCATTTCTTTCTCATAGTCAATCTCAAGGTCATGGTCGATAAATTCAATATACTTGCTTGGAGTAAGTGCCCAGTTGTTTTCTTCAATCTCATCAATTCCGACACTGCGATAAAGCTCAGGCACTTCGTAGTTTTTGCCGTCTGTTTCCTCGCTCTGCCATGTGTGATAAATGTCGGCAGCTCTTTCAATCTGCGCAGTATCAAGCATTACCTTCTTCTTGCTTTCGCCCTTTACCGGATTTTCTGTCCATGTACGCAAATCCATAAAGAGAATTTCATGCTCACGGTTACGCAAATTTCTGCCGTGGTATTTGCCACCCTTTTTATTCTGATTTAAAATCCAAAGAGTAACGCTGATATCGGTTGTAATAAACAATTCTCTCGGCAAAACGATAATCGCTTCCACCTTATCATTCTGTATCAGTTTTTTGCGGATTTCCAATGTGTCACTGTCGTTCAGTGCGCCGTTGGCAAGCAGGAAACCAGCCACGCCGGACTGCTTTTTCAGGTGCGAGAGGATATGTAGAATCCACGCATAGTTGCCGTTGCTCTCCGGCGGCGTCTGGTAATCCGCCCAGCGAGGGTCATGCTCCAAGGTACTGTCATACCAGCTTTTGAGGTTAAATGGCGGATTTGCCATAATGTAATCGAAGTACAACCCCTTGTGCAGGTCATTCAGAAAGCTGGAATCACTGGTTTCGCCAAGGTTATGGCTGATGCCGCGCAAGGCAAGGTTCATTTTTGCAAGACGATATGTTGCAGGTTCTTTTTCCTGCCCATATACATTGATACGGTTAATATCGCCTTGTTTAGATTTTACGAGTGCAGCACTTTGAATAAACATACCACCAGAACCACAGCAAGGGTCATACAGCGTGCCATCATACGGTTCAATCATAGTTGCAATTAGCTGTACAACATCGTGCGGTGTATAGAACTCGCCCTCCTCCTTGGTGGCATTGACCGCGAATTCTTTCAGAAAGTATTCGTATACGCGACCGATCAGGTCTTTTTCTTCTCCGAACTTCTTATGGCTGATTTTATTGACTTCATCAATCAGTTTTTTGATATCATTCGGTGCAAGATTGCGTGTAGTAAATGTACCTTCCACAAAGCACCCTTTTAATTGCTTAGAACTGGCAGCAATACTATGAAGTGCATTGTCTAATGCAACATTAAGCTTTGGTGCAGGAGTATTGATAATGGTAGACCATCTTGCTTCAGGTGGAAGATTATATGTGCCGTCCGCAAAGGTGGCATCGTCAAAGAATGCTGCACGAATATTTTCATCATCCGGGTCAAGCCCTTGTTCAATTAAGATTTGGCGTAATTTTTCAATACCATCCTCATATTTTTCTCCGATAAATCTTAAAAATACCAGTGTCAGCATCATATCACGTTTTTCAAAAAATGAACCCGAATTACGTGCTGCACGTAAGATATCTCTACATTTAAAAAGAATTGAATCGAGATTGATTGTATCCTCTGTCTTTTTCTTTGCCATAATTTTAGTTGTCCTTTCCCAAAATGTTCCATTGTTCTTCCAAAGCGGTAAAGTCAATACCATGAATATCACAAAAATCTTTAAGCTTTTTCATAGCAGCCATATTCGGTTTGCTTTTGCCACCTTCCCAACGGTTTATTGATGAAAAGGAAACTCCAATTTCTCTCCCAAAAGCTTCTTGAGACAGAAAATATTTTTTACGAATTTTCTTTATTTCGTCTGAATAACTCATGTTTTATCTCCTAATAATTCTATGTCAATGATATAGCATTATTATAGCAGAAAATAATATGGATTTCTACCCATCTGTACTTTTTTACAGATGGGTCTTTATTTTTACAAAACAAGGGGGCAAAACGCAAAGAAATTTCTAATAAGTGAAGGAATAAATTTTATAAGAGTTCAAGGAACCCCCTGATGGTTTATGCGCTGAAAAGTATTTTTCTTTTTAATTATCCGATTTGGGTGTGCATTTTGACACCCTTTGTCCAAATGAGTGAAAGGAGTTTTTACAATGCCAAGATTGTCAAAAAAGCAAAAACAGGAATGGGATTTTTTCGTAAATCCCAAAACAGGCAGATGAACATACAACAAGTTTGGCAGAAAATGTCATAACGATTGCAAACAAAGTTATCGTGTCATTATTGTTTACTGCCGCAAATTCAAGGCAAAAAGGAGCGTAATTACAAAAAATGATAAATAACACTTACAAAGAATTTCAAAGCTCATACAAGCGAAAAAATTACTGATTTCTGCACCAAATCAATACAGAAACGGAGGTGATACAGTGAACAAATATTTCAAAATATCGGACGCCAAAAACTTTGCTTTCTACAAAGTGCCTAAAGCGTTATTTGAAGAAAAGTACAAATCGGTTTCAACAGATGCAAAAATGCTGTACGGTCTTTTGCTTGACCGAATGTATCTGTCCGTCAAAAACGGTTGGATAGATAAGCAAGGCAGAGCGTATCAATATTTCACAATAAAATCCGTTCAGGAAAAACTGCATTTCGGTCACGAAAAAATATGCAGATTGTTTTCAGAACTCGAAACAGCAGACTTAATATTACGCAAAAGACAAGGTCAAGGCAAGCCGAACATGATCTATTTAAAACAATTCTGATTTTCGGTTTTCTTGATTTCCGAATACCGGAAGGTATTAAGACTTATAGAATAAGACATTACCTGCCGAAAAGAAAAACAGATAGGAGATAACTAAATGATACAGATAATAGATATAGACTTGCTTGTTCCGTTTGAAAATCATCCGTTTAAGGAAAGAAGCGGAATTGAGCAACAAGAATTAACAGAAAGCATAAAAGAAAACGGATTGCTTGAACCAATAATTGTCCGTCCTTTTCCGGCAGGTAAGTACGAAATTATCAGCGGACACAGACGAGTTGAAGCCTGCAAAGCGTTGGGGATAACGAGGATACCCATGACAATAAAAGAACTTACAAAAGACGAGGCAATTGTACAAATGGTGGACTCAAATATACACCGTGAGCATATCTTGCCAAGCGAAAAAGCCTTTGCATACAAAATGAAATTAGAAGCTTTGAAACACCAAGGCAAGACTTCGTGCCAACTTGGCACAAAGTTAAGGACAGATGAAAAAATTGCAGAAACCGTCAATGATAGTGCAAGGCAAATACAACGATATATCCGCCTGACATGCTTAATACCCGAACTACTTAAACTGGTTGACGAAGAAAAAATATCTTTTACTCCTGCGGTTGAAATTTCATATCTGTCGGAGTATGAGCAAAGAACATTGCTTGACCAAATAGAATTTACCGACGCTACGCCGTCATTATCACAGGCACAGCGATTAAGAAAATTCAGTGAACAAGGCAGATATTCAACCGATGTTGCGTTTGCCGTTTTGTGCGAAGAAAAGCCCAATCAAAAAGAACAAGTCCGATTTATGGAAGATGATATACGCAAATATTTTCCGAAAAACTACACCAAATCCGATATGCAAAAGACAATTATTTCACTGCTTGAAAAATGGCAGAAACAAAGAGAAAGAAACAGGAGGAACGAGCGATGACAGATAAAAACAATTCAATATATGCACCATATTTTGAAACGAATGATGAACCGTTCTTTATGAAAATAGGCAACACAACTTACGAAGTTAGCACACATTTTAATCCCAATGGCAGAGAAAATGTGCTTCAGCAATTTCAGAAACTGATATTGCCTGAAAAGCCAATTTGATATTCACACACTATCCAAAAGACACAGGGCGTAATAAAATAAATATATCTTTGTTATGCCCTGTTGTCGGAAAGGAGCGTAAAATTATGACAACAGAAACAAACGATGAGCTCATCACTGCCCTTTATTGCAGATTATCTGTCGAGGATGAAAAAGATAAAAGGGTATCCGATGATGAATCAAACAGTATAAGTAATCAGAAACAAATCTTGCTTGATTATTGTAAAAAGCACGGCTTCAAAAATACAATGTTCTTTGTAGATGATGGGATTTCCGGTACAAGTTTTGAAAGAAGTGATTTTCAGCGTATGCAAAGAATGGCTGAGGAAGGTAAGATTTGTAGGATTATTGTAAAAGACCTTTCCCGCTTCGGCAGAGAACAGGTTGAAGCCGGAAGACTTACACAAATTGTATATCCTTCCTTAGGTATCACATTTATTTCCATTCAGGAAAATGTAAACAGCACAACCGGCGACGGTATGGAAATGCTTCCGTTTTACAATATTTTTAATGAATGGTATGCTGCACAAACCTCTAAGAAAATCCGTGCTGTATGGCAATCCAAAGCGGAGCATGGTAAGCGTGTTTCTGCAACAGTTCCGTTCGGATATATGAAAAGCCCAGATAACAAAGAACAATGGATAATTGATGAACCCGCTGCCAATATTGTACGCAAAATCTATTCTTTATGTCTTGCAGGTCGAGGACCGCTACAAATTGCAAAGCAGTTAGAAAAGGAAAATATACTTATTCCATCGGCATATTATGAAAGTATCGGAAAAACACACACACAGAAAGTGCCTTGCGATTCTTGCAAATGGGATCAGAAAACTGTTGTAAATATTCTTGAAAACAGGCAATACACCGGTTGTGCGGTAAACTTCAAAAGCACGACTGTCAGCTATAAGGTTCATAAGGTAATTCATAATCCTACTGAAGAATATCAAATTATTCCCAATATGCAAGAGCCGATTATATCTGAAGAACAGTGGCTTAGGGTACAGGAATTGAGAAAACATCGCCGCCGACCTACAGCAACAGGAAGACAAAGCTTGTTTTCAGGTTTGGTATATTGTCCTGATTGCGGAGCTAAATTACACTTTTGTGCAGCGAAAAGTCTTAAACGAAATCAAGAATTTTGGCGATGCTCAAATTACAAAAGCGGCAGAGGTGAATGCCAAATTCACTATATCAGAGATATATCGTTAGAACAGATTGTACTTGAATCTATAAGGAGCTTGGCAGATTTTGTAAAGTGCTACGAGTCCGCATTTCTGTATATGCTTGCCAAGAAAACAAATCTTGTACGACAAACGGAGAATAAAAAACTCAGATTATCAGTTGAGCGTGGTGGAAAGAGAATATCGGAAATTGACAAGTTAATTGAGAAAGTATTTGAGCAAAACGCTGCCGGAATCCTTTCGGATGAACGCTTTTCCAAATTGCTTCAAAATTATGAGTGTGAGCAAAAACGGTTACAGACAGAAATAGAAGAATGGAAAGCGGCATTAGATGATGTAGGACAGAAAGTTACCGACCTCAGGTTATTGCTACATACTCTCCGTGAAATTACAGAAATTAAGGAACTTACACCCACGCTTGTAAATACACTTATTGAACGAATTGAAGTTCATAATAACGATAAATCAAGCGGTCACTGTTATGTAAAAGTTGATGTGTATTTCACTGCTGTTGGAATGATTGATATTCCGACTGAACAAGAAATTCTTGCAATGATGGAAGAAATGCAAAAAAATCCTCAGCAGTTTCGTTTTATCGCATAATCATAAAAACGGTGCAACCCATTTCTGAGTTGCACCGTATAAGCATTAAACCAAAACATCCTTATGTGGCGTTGGCATAAAACCTTCCTCGTAATTTTTTTGCTATTTTGTTAAGTCGAAAAGTGAAAATTCAAAAATTAAAACTTAATTGAGTCTGTGAAATCGTCATCTGTATCATCTTCAGATTCGTCAAAATAATCGGCATCGTCAGAATCACTTTCGTCTTCGGGAATGTCAATCATATCGAACTCGTCATATGTAACAGCCTTGTTGAGCTTGAAAAAGTTTGTCTGGCAGAAGTAGCGGCAGACACGGATGTAGTTGAGAAATTCGGGAGTTTCATTTTCATAGTCCTCGGCAGAAACACCCTCTTTGATGATAAGCAACATCTCGACAATCTGCGAGTTACTGATAAAGAAGTTGTTATGCTCCTCAAAAATTATAAAAATGTCGTCATCATCGAGGTCATATTTTTCGCAGGCATAAAGCGCCTCGCTCTTTGAATTTCTCACAACTCTGTAAATCTCAAAATCAATCATATCAGGCTCATCACAATCAATGTTGCCCATAACGCAGAGTTCAAGAAAAGTCTTGCTCATAACAGCCTTGTCGGTTAGTTCAAGGTCAAAGTGCTTTTCAAGAGAAATGATAAGCTCGTTCTGTGACTTTACACCCGGTGTGATGAGTGGCTTGTATCGTTTGATGAGTTTGTTTTTATAAAATTCCGAATTTTCATACTTTAATGAAAGATTAGCGGCAATGTTGTCAAATATATTCATCGTTATCTCCTTAAAAAACAAGTGGTTTTTATGTTTACAAGTAAATTATAATCGAATTTAAGGATAAAATCAATATGCTTTTTGAATATAATGCCCAAACAGATTTATAAATTCGCAGTTTTCATTTATAATCTTAATGTAGAATGACAAACTTGTAGGGGCGGATATCATCCGCCAGCCTTGATGCTATCATATGTTTTTCTGAATGTTTTGATACGATAAAAATCATGTATTCGTAATATTGAAGTAAAATATATGATAAGCAGAAAACGGTAAGGAGGAGAGTCATGAACTTGTTTGATAAAATGAAAAAATATCAGCCCTCTGAAAAACCGAATGACGGTGAATTTAAGAGCGATGTAAGCACGATTCTGCACGGTACAAGCGTTCAGAACAGAAAAGAAATGTGCGAGCTTGAATACATGAAGGCAAGACGGCTTTTGAAAAATCCGACCGTTGAAACCGTTGCCCGTGCTAAAAATATAATGAATACCCTTGCAACCGATTTCGATTATCTTCCTGCCGTATTGTGGATGGCTGAATTTTCCGTGAACGGTGTCAAAAATCCCGAACAGGCGGCTATGTGGTACAAAAAAGCCGCAGACCTCGGCAGCGTGAACGGAGCGTCAAAAATTGCAGATATTCTTATGGACGGCAGAGGTGTTACCCGCAATCCGAAACTTGCAATGGAATACTATAAAATTGCCGCCGATAACGGCATAGCGTCAGCGTCATTCGCATTGGGTGAATATTATGCAAAAACAGGCAATAGGGAAGAAGCCGTAAAAGCCTACGAAAAAGCCGCCAAAGGCGGATATAAAGATGCCGAAAAAAAGCTTGCCAAATTGAAGAAAAAGTTTTGATTCTAATATAATTCTGTATTAGAATAATTGTGTATTGGTAAACGCAGTTCAATTGAAAATTGAAAATGGAAAGTTGAAAATTATGGTCGGGTATATGGATTGCAAAATGAAAATCCGTGTTGCCCGACCATATTATATATAAAAGTATATGCGTGTCAGTAGGGGCGTTCATCGGACGCCCGCCAAGTAAAGATACAAATACTATGATAGAAATAAACCGTATAAATGAACCATAGTTACCGAAATAATGTAGGGGAGAACCGTGTTCTCCCAATCGTGTGCAACGCACACAATTGCACGCATTGCGTGCAAATTTGAATAAACGGTTTTCATCATATTAAAAAATATGTGTTTAAACAAGTTCTGCCATTAAGGCGGGCGCCAAATGAGTGCCCTTACCGATATAATAAAAAAATTCTTGACATATATATAACTGCGTGATATAATGACAATGTTGTAAATAAGCGGATGTAGTTTAGTGGTAGAACTTCAGCCTTCCAAGCTGATCGTGTGGGTTCGATTCCCATCATCCGCTCCATCAAAAGGTACTCAAAAGTGAGTACCTTTTCTTTTTGCATATTAAAGGATAACTCAATTAGATGGGAATCGAAAGCCCATTGGGAAAAGTATGCTAAAATAGCATACTAAATACTATTTTGCAATAAAAGCGTAGCAGTTTAAAAGTTCTGCTACGCTTTTATAATTGATGTGAATAATTTTAATTAACTTAATAGTTCGACAATTTTATCATAGTCAAGTTCGTTTGGAATTTTTGCTTCATTTATTTTAACAAAGTCATTCAGTTCACTTTTATACTTTTCGGCAGAAACGGATTTTTCGTTCCATTTAAAGGTTGCTCCACTGTAATCTTCGCCGTCCTTGAATTTTAAAGGACCTGCTTCGTTCATATATGAACCCTCAGAAACCTTTGCCAACGAGTTGCCGTCAAATGTGTAATGTGCATCGTAGTATGCACCCATTCTGCCCCAAGTATAGCGGAATTTACCGGTTTTTTCTACAAGCAACGGTCCGCCGTCAGCCCCAAGGTGTTCTTCGTGCAGCTCACCGTCATCATCAATATAGCAAAGAATGTTTCCGTAAGGCAACGGAGTACCATATCCGAAAAGTTCGGGAATATCATCGTCGTTTATATAAAACAGGCTGTAATTCGTAAGTCCTCCTGTAGATGTCATATCTCCTTGTGCAAGATTATGTTCGTTTACATAATTAAGGTAGATATTTCTCCAGTCAATATCAGCCTTTTGTTCGGTAGTTGGTTCTTCAGTTGTGGGTTCTTCTGTTGTCAGCTCTTCAGTTGTAGGTTGTACTGTTGTAGGAGTTGCGGTAGTTGCTGTTGTTTCAACACCGGTTGTGTCATTTGTATTTTCGGTTGTGCCCACACATGCACAAAGAGAAAATGCGAGAGTGCATATGATAGCTGATAAATATAACTTTTTCATAATGATTCTTCCCTTACTCTTAATATTCTAAGATAAGTGTATCACAACGCTTTACTAAATACAATATATAATAAGTCTGTCAGCAGACAAAGATGTAAATATTTCTACCAAGTTTCACAAATTTGAACTTGTTTCAAATCGTTTTCGTAATTGTTTTAACGCTTTGGTTTCGATGCGGCTGACATAGGAACGGGATATGCCTAACATTTTGGCAACACTTTTTTGAGTCATGGCTTCCTTGCCGTCAAGACCGTACCTCAGTACAATAATCTTTTGCTCGCGCTCGTTAAGTTCCTCTCTTATGAACTGACCGAGCTTTTTTGAATTGAGCTTCAAATCAAGATTGTCAATTATGTTATCGTCAACAGACATAATATCAAGAAGGGTGAGAGGGTTGCCGTCTTTGTCGGTATCAATTGTTTCGTTTAAAGAAATATCCTGTGCACTTTTCTTTGCATTTCTGAAATGCATAAGAATTTCGTTTTCAATGCATCTGCTCGCATAAGAACTTAATTTTATGTTTTTGTTCATGTCAAATGTGTTGATTGCCTTTATCAGACCGATTGTGCCGATTGATACAAGGTCATCCTGTTCGCTTTGTGTTCCGTAATATTTCTTTATTATGTGTGCAACAAGCCTCAGATTGTGTTCAACAAGCATATTTCTTGCCGCAATATCGCCGTTTGCACTTTTTTCAAGACATTCACGCTCTTGCTTTTCTGTTAAAGGTTTCGGAAACGAACCGCCTCCGCAAACATGAAGAATGAAAAAACATATATATTGTCCTAAAAATCCGAGTAACTCAATCATAACAGCACCCCTTAAACTAAAGTTTATCGTTATATAATTTTATTCGTGAAATGTTCAATAATTGCCTGTACCTGATTTTCTTCAAAAACTTCACAAAACAATCAAAAACTTGATTTTTGCAATGAATTTGTATAATATACCACTTGAAATTTTGGCAAGAATAAACTACAATTTAACTATGTCGTGTTTCGACAAATATTTTAGGGGGGCTTTCTTTTGGAAAAGATTTTCAAACTGAAAGAAAACGGCACTAATGTCAAAACCGAGATTATTGCCGGCATTACAACATTCCTTGCAATGGCTTACATACTCGCTGTAAACCCGAGTATTCTTCAAGATGCAGGAATGAACAAAGATGCAGTCTTTGCAGCAACAGCTGTATCGGCTGCTTTCGCAACACTCATCATGGCATTTTATGCCAACTATCCTGTAGTTCTTGCTTCCGGTATGGGACTGAATGCATATTTTGCATACACAGTTGTTCCGCAGCTTGCAGAGCAGGGTATCACAAATCCATGGCAGGTAGCTTTGACAGCCATCCTTGTTGAGGGTATTATTTTCATTATCCTTTCAATCTTCAAATTCCGTGAAACACTTGTAAACAAGGTTCCTCAGAACCTCAAGTACGGTATTTCGGCAGGTATCGGTCTTTTTATCACAATTGTAGGTCTTAAGGGCGCAGGCGTTATCACAACAGACGCTTACTATGACGGCAAGGCTGTTCAGTCATCAACTCTCGTTAAGCTCGGTGATGTTGGTTCTGCTCCGGTGGTTCTTGCACTTGTCGGTATCCTCATTGTTGCTACACTCTGGCACTACAGAGTTAAAGGCTCAATCCTTATCGGTATCCTTGCAACATGGGTTCTCGGCATCATTGCACAGCTTTGCGGTTGGTATCAGGGTACATCGCTCATTCCTGATTTTGTAAACTACTCTGTATTCGGACCTATCCAGAACATGGCAACAGAAACTTTCTTCAAGTTTGATTTCGGTTATGTTGCACAGCATGCGCTTAACTTTGCTGTTATCGTATTTGCATTCCTCTTTGTTGACCTCTTCGATACAGTAGGTACACTTATCGGTGTTGCTCAGGAGGGCAATCTCCTCAATGAAAAGGGCGAACTTCCCCGTGTAGGTCGTGCTCTTATGTCTGACGCACTCGGTACATGCCTTGGTGCTTGCCTCGGTACATCAACAGTAACATCTTATGTTGAGTCAACAACAGGTGTTGCAGAGGGCGGCAGAACAGGTCTTACAGCTCTTAGTTCTGCAATTCTCTTTATCCTTGCTATTCCGCTTTATCCGATTTTCCTTGCTATTCCTTCATTTGCAACAGCTCCTGCACTCGTATTTGTAGGTCTTCTTATGATTAAGAATGTTACAAAGATGGATTTTGAATCAGACATTGCTGATACAGTCGGCGGTTTTGTAGCAATCATCTTTATGCCGTTTGCATATTCAATTGCAACAGGTATCATGTTCGGTATCCTCACATGGGTTATTCTCAAGGTTGTTACAGGTAAAATCAAAGAAATTCATCCGATTATGTGGGTTGCATTTGCTTTATTTGCAGTAAGAATTGTAACAATGATTTGCGGTGTATCGTCGTAACTTCATATATAAACTCTGCGGGGGCGTTTTTCGCTCCCGCTTTTTGTGTTTTCTTACAAGTTAAATAGGTTATTGTTGTGCAACAGGCTCATTGACATATACAGCCGTTTATGATATGCTTTAATCATATTATTAATATATGAATAGGGTGGTTAATTTGAAAATTTCAACAAAGGGCAGGTATGCGCTCCGACTTATGGTTGACCTTGCTCAGTGTAAACAAGGGGAAAATGTAGCCCTAAAAGAGGTTGCCGCCCGTCAGGGAATATCGCTTAAATACCTTGAACAGATTATTACCGTACTTACAAAGTCAGGTTATGTGCTCAGCGCAAGAGGTTCAAACGGAGGATATCGTCTTGCTCATGAACCCGAATATTATACTGTCGGTATGATTTTAAGACTTACCGAGGGCAGTCTTGCACCCGTGGCTTGCCTTGAGGGTAATGAAAATACCTGTGATCGTCGTGAACAATGTTCAACTCTTTTTGTGTGGGAGAAATTACAGAAGGCTATTGACGATGTTGTTGACAACATTACTCTTGCCGACATTATTGCAAATTCGGCAGATAACTATGTAATTTAATATAATCCGAAAGCATCCTTTACGGGTGCTTTTGTTGTTTACACAGCAATTTGGTAGGTAATACGGTGTTTTGCCGTTTGCAAATGATGTTTTGAATATTAGTTTTAAAAAATCAGAAAAAATTTCAAATTGACTGATTAACGGTCGGGATTTGAAAAACGGCTTGAATATCGGCTTTTTCAACCTTTTCAATAACCAAAACCCAGTAAACCTACTAAACCAATAGGAAAGATAAGAAAAAATTTCAAAAAACCTATTGACAAATAAAAAATCTGTGGTATGATATAGACAATCCAATTAAAACCCACCAATCAAATAGGAAATATGGGAAAGGTGATCCAAATGAAAAATCTCAGATTCAAACGATGTTGCAGTAATACACGAATGTGATACGGGACACATCAAATCCGCAACATAACTTCTGAAATTAAAATTAAAATGAAATGAGGACATTAAAATGAGTAAATTAAGCGAAAGAAATCTTAAATTTGAAACAAAACAGCTTCACATCGGTCAGGAAACAGCAGACCCTGTAACAGACGCAAGAGCAGTTCCGATTTACGCAACTACTTCTTATGTATTCCACAACAGCCAGCACGCTGCAGACCGCTTTGCACTCAAAGATGCAGGTAACATCTACGGCAGACTTACAAACCCGACAGAGGATGTTTTTGAAAAGAGAATCGCAGCTCTTGAGGGCGGCACAGCAGCTCTTGCAGTTGCATCAGGTGCAGCGGCAGTTTCATATGCACTCCAGGGTCTTGCAAAAGCAGGCGACAACATCGTAGCCGCAAAGACAATCTACGGCGGCACATACAACTGGCTCGAGCATACATTCTCAGAGTACGGTGTAACAACAAAGTTTGTTGATCCTGACGAAGAAAACGCATTTGAAAATGCAATTGACGAAAACACAAAGGCTGTTTTCATTGAATCACTCGGTAACCCCAATTCAAATATTATTGATATTGAAGAAGTGGCAAACATTGCTCATTCACACAAGATTCCGCTTGTAATCGACAGCACATTCGCTACACCTTATCTTCTCAGACCGTTTGAGTACGGCGCAGATATCGTTGTTCATTCGGCAACAAAGTTTATCGGCGGTCACGGTACGGCTCTCGGCGGTGTAATCGTTGAAAGCGGTAAGTTTGACTGGGCTGCATCAGGCAAGTTCCCACAGTTCTCAGAGCCTAACGCATCATATCACGGTGCAGTATTTACAGAGGCTGCTCCGGGCGCTGCTCTTGTAACTTATGTTCGTGCCATTCTCCTCAGAGATACAGGCGCTACACTTTCACCGTTCCACGCATTTATGTTCCTCCAGGGCCTTGAAACACTTTCACTTCGTGTTGAACGCCATGTTGAAAATGCACTCAAGGTTGTTGACTTCCTCTCTAAGAACCCGAAGGTAGAAAATGTTAATCATCCTTCACTTCCTGACAGCAAGTACAACGCACTTTACAAAAAATACTTCCCGAAGGGTGCAGGCTCAATCTTCACATTTGAAATCAAGGGTGACGCTGAAACTGCAAAGAAATTCATTGACCACCTCGAAGTATTCTCACTTCTTGCAAATGTTGCAGATGTTAAATCTCTTGCAATTCACCCTGCATCAACAACTCATTCACAGCTCAGCGAGGCAGAACTTGCAGAACAGGGCATTAAGCCAAACACTATCAGACTTTCAATCGGCACAGAGAATATCGACGATATTATCTATGACCTTCAGGAAGCATTTGATTCACTTGATGACTGATTTTAATTTGTTGAATTTTGAAAGGACTTGATTTTTGTGAGCAAAGTATATACAAGTGTAACAGAACTTATCGGCAGAACACCGCTTATCGAACTCGTTAATATAGAAAAGAAATATGACCTCAAGGCAAAGGTTGTTGCAAAGCTTGAACTCTTTAACCCTGCAGGCAGTGTTAAGGACAGAGTGGCAAGAGCTATGGTTGAGGACGCTGAAAAGAGCGGTAAGCTCAAAAAGGGTTCAACAATCATTGAACCGACATCAGGTAACACAGGCATCGGTCTTGCATCTGTAGCTACTGCAAAGGGCTACAAGACAATCCTTACAATGCCTGAAACAATGAGCGTTGAGAGAAGAAACCTCCTCAAGGCATACGGTGCTGAAATCGTTCTTACTGACGGTACAAAGGGTATGAGCGGTGCAATTGCAAAGGCTAAAGAGCTTGAAAAGGAAATTGACGGCGGCATTATCCTCGGTCAGTTTGAGAATCCTGCTAACCCTAAGGCTCATTTTGATACAACGGGTCCGGAAATCTGGGAGGATACGGACGGCAATGTTGATTTCTTCGTTGCAGGTGTCGGCACAGGCGGTACACTCAGCGGCGTGGGTAACTTCCTCAAGTCAAAGAAGGCTGATGTAAAGGTTGTTGCAGTTGAGCCGCAGACTTCTCCCGTACTTTCGGAAGGTCACGGCGGTCCTCATAAGATTCAGGGTATCGGCGCAGGCTTTGTTCCCGATACTCTCGATACAAAGGTATATGACGAAATTCTTCCGATTGCTAACGAAGCCGCTTTCTCAAATGCAAATGATATTGCAAAGACAGAAGGTATCCTTGTAGGTATCTCTTCAGGCGCCGCTCTTGCAGCCGCAATTGAGCTTGCCAAGCGTGAAGAAAACGCAGGTAAGACAATCGTTGCATTGTTCCCCGACACAGGTGAGCGTTACCTCTCAACAGGCGTATTTAACAGCTAATAAGTAATTGGATTACTTCCCGATATTGACAAAGGACAGCCACACAGACTGTCCTTTGCCTTTTTTTATTGCAACCGTTAATTCGATATGGTACAATTATTTTGTAGGTGAGTTTATGAAAGTTAAAATTTGCGGAATTATATCCGCCGAAGACATTAAGATAGTAAATGCCTGCAAACCCGATTTTGCGGGCTTTGTAATGTTCTTTCCGAAGAGTAAACGGAATATTTCTCCCAAAACCGCCAAGAGCCTGATTGAAACGCTTGATAAAAATGTTTTGTCAGTTGCGGTAACTGTTTCTCCGACTCTTGAACAGGTGAAAACTGCATACGACTGCGGTTTTGATTACATTCAGATTCACGGTGAGGTTGGAGGAGATGTGCTTTCAAATCCGTATTTAAAGGTAATTCGTGCCTTTAATGTGAGCGACCTTGAAAAGTTTGATGAATACAGAATGAATCAGAACATTGTAGGCTATGTTTTTGATGCACACGAACCCGGCAGCGGAAAAACCTTTGACTGGACAATGCTTGAAAATTTGCCTCGTGATGATAAATTGTTTATGCTTGCAGGAGGTCTGAATCCTGAAACCGTTGCAAAAGCCGTAAAAGCCGTAAAGCCTGACGGAGTTGATGTAAGTTCGGGTGTTGAAAATTCAAACGGCAACGGTAAAGATTTTGAAAAAGTGAAGAAATTTATTATATCTGCTCGAAGTGAAAATTAATAAAACAGTAAAAAAATGTTGACAAACCGTGATTTTATGTTATAATAAATCTGTTATGTTGTGTACATAACAATCCTTGCGGTGAAAACCGCCATAATGTCCAGAAGGAGGTGCAATATTAATGGCAGTAACAGCTAATTACGAAACAGTAATGATCATTTCAATGAAGAAGGGCGAAGAAGGTATCCAGGCCATCGTTGAAAAGTTCAAGGCTCTCATTGAAAAGCATGCCACTTTGAAGAATGTTGACGAATGGGGCAAGAGAAAGCTTGCTTACCTTATCAACAAAGAGAGCGAAGGCTATTATGTTCTTTTCGATTTTGAAAGTGAAGCTGAGTTCCCTGCAGAGCTCGACCGTATCTACAAGATCACAGAAGGCGTAATGCGTTCAATGATAATCAAGAAGGAAGTCGAATAATCAATTTGTAGGGGTTAACCCGAACACGAAAGGAAAAGTATGTTAAACAGAGTAATCTTAATGGGCAGAATTACAGCTGACCCTGAATTAAAAACAACAAACACAGGCGTAAGCGTTACAAGCTTCAGCATTGCAGTTGATCGCAACTATGTAAAGCAGGGCGAGGAGCGTAAAGCCGACTTCTTTAACATTGTATGTTGGAGAAGTACAGCGGAATTTGTATGCCGTTACTTTGGAAAGGGTTCTCTCATTGCTGTTGAAGGACAGCTCCAGAGCCGTCAGTTCCAGGCTAAGGACGGTTCAAACCGTTATGTTGTTGAGGTTGTAGCAGACAATGTTTCGTTCACAGGCGAACGCCGTGACAACAATGCAGGCGGCTACAATCAGTCCTATGGCGGCAATCAGTCATATGGTGCTCCGTCTTACGGCGGAAACCAGGCTTATCATCAGGAACCTGCTCCGCAGGCACCTGCGTCTTATCAGAGCGGTTCAAACTCTGATTTTCAGGATATGCCGTTGGACGATGATTTACCATTTTAACTTCAACTTAATTTAAATAATTCTCATTGAAAGGAGAACTTCATCATGGCAGACAGACCAATGAACCGTGGCAGAAAAGCTCGCAAGAAGGTTTGCGGCTTCTGTGTTGACAAGGTTGAGAATATCGATTACAAGGATATTGCTCGTCTTCGTCGTTATATGTCAGAAAGAGGAAAGATTCTTCCTCGCCGTGTAACAGGTACTTGCGCAAGACATCAGCGTGAGCTTACAGTTGCTATCAAGCGTGCTCGTCACCTTGCTTTGCTTCCTTACACAGCTGACTAATTTAATAACAGCTTTTAACACCGTACATTTTGTACGGTGTTTTTTTATGTTATTGAAGCACATTTTCTAATGACAGCATGTTGACAATAACCGAAAATAAGCATATACTATACTTGAAAGGAGATGTTTTTATGGCAACAACCAATCTTAATATCAGAACAGATAAAGAAGTAAAAGATAAGGCAGAAGAAATTTTCAGCGAACTCGGTCTTAACATGACAACTGCAGTAAACATTTTTTTAAGAACTGCCATTCGCGAACACGGCATTCCTTTTGAGTTGAAACTTGATATACCAAATGATATCACAGCTGCCGCTATAGAAGAAGGCAGAAAAATTATGTCTGACCCAAACACTCCGAGATATTCAAGCATGGATGCACTTAGAGAGGCTTTGGAAGTATGAAATACGATGTTCAGTTTACCTCTCAATTCAAGAAAGATTTAAAACTTGCGAAAAAACAACATAAAAATCTCGATAAACTTTTTAGCGTAATCAATACATTGGCAAACGGTGAAACTCTAAATGCCAAATATAAAGACCATGACCTTATGGGAAATTATAAAGGGACTCGTGAGTGTCATATTGAGCCTGATTGGTTGCTTGTTTATGAGATTAAAGATGATGTGCTTGTTTTAATGCTCTACAGACTCGGAACTCATTCGGAATTATTTTAATATTATCCTATAAAAGCAGGGTGCGTAATGCATTCTGCTTTTTTTCTGTAATTAACCTATTGACAAATACCCCAATGGGGTATAAAATCATAACTGTAAGATACCTATAGGGGGTATCCTAAAAGGGCTTTGAATAATATATCCTATTTTGAAATTATGAGGTTGATATTATGGAGAATAATAAGTGTGAACATTGTGCAAAACACAAGCACCGTACCGAAAAAGAATACAAGTCGCTTGTAAACCGACTTAATCGTATTGAAGGTCAGATACGGGGGATAAAGGGTATGCTTGAAAAAGACGCCTATTGTCCCGATATTCTGGTACAGGTTGCCGCAGCCAATGCGGCACTCAACGCTTTTAACAAGGAGTTGCTTGCTAATCATATCCGCACCTGTGTTGCAGATGACATAAGGGCAGGTAACGATGAAACAATTGACGAGCTTGTCGGTGTTTTGCAAAAGCTTATGAAGTAGGAGAAACTATGACTCAATACAATGTAACGGGTATGAGCTGTGCCGCCTGTGTTGCCCGTGTTGAAAAGGCGGTATCAAAGATTGACGGAGTAAATTCCTGTTCCGTCAGTCTGCTTACAAATTCAATGAATGTTGACGGTTCTGCCGATTCGTCTGCAATTATAAAAGCCGTGCAGAATGCCGGCTATGGTGCGTCTTTGAAAGGCAAAGAGAAAAAATCGCCCGATGCAGAGGATTCTCTCAAAGATACCGAAACACCCAAAATCAGAAAAAGACTTATCGCATCGCTCATTGTCCTTGCAGTATTGATGTATTTTTCAATGGGACATATGATGTGGGGATGGCCTTTGCCGTCATTTTTTGACAACAATCATATTGCAATGGGACTTGTTCAGCTGATTTTGTCAGGCATAGTGATGGTGATTAATCAGAAATTTTTTGTCAGCGGCTTCAAGGGGATTATCCGCCTTGCTCCCAATATGGACACGCTTGTTGCACTTGGTTCGGGCACAGCCTTTGTTTACAGCACAATTGCGTTGTTTATGATGACCGATGCACAGGTGAGAGGTGACTCGGCGGCGGTTATGTCGTATATGCACGAGTTCTATTTTGAATCAGCCGCAATGATTTTGGCACTCATCACAGTCGGTAAAATGCTTGAGGCTCACTCAAAGGGCAAAACTACCGATGCTCTCAAAGGCTTGATGAAACTTGCACCAAAGACTGCTACGATTGTAGTTGACGGTGTTGAAAAGACTGTTCCGATAGAGCAGGTGAAAAAAGGCGATATATTCGCAGTTCGTCCGGGTGAGAGTATTCCTGTTGACGGAGTTGTTATTGACGGTGAAAGTGCCGTCAATGAATCAGCTCTGACGGGTGAAAGCGTTCCTGTTGACAAGCTTGTAGGCGATACGGTTTCAGCCGCAACAATCAATCAGTCGGGATATATCCGCTGTGAGGCTACGAGAATCGGTGAGGACACAACGCTGTCGCAGATTATTAAAATGGTAAGTGATGCGTCTGCCACCAAAGCGCCTATCGCAAAAATTGCCGACAGGGTATCGGGTGTGTTTGTTCCTGCGGTAATCACAATTGCCGTGATTACTGCAATCGTGTGGCTGTTGCTCGGTCAAAGTGTAGGATTTTCGCTTGCAAGAGCCATTTCCGTTCTTGTAATCAGTTGTCCGTGTGCATTGGGACTTGCAACCCCTGTTGCGATTATGGTCGGCAACGGTGTCGGTGCAAAGAACGGAATCCTCTTTAAAACCGCAGTTTCGCTTGAAACGGCAGGCAGAATTGATACGGTTGTTCTTGACAAAACAGGCACGGTTACTAAGGGTGAACCTGCTGTGACCGATATTGTTACAGTCGAAAATATCTCGGAAACCGAGCTTTTGAAAACAGCCGTTGCTCTTGAAAAATCAAGCGAACATCCGCTTGCAAAGGCAATTGTAGTTTATGCAAATGACAGGCATATTATCGGCGATGCCGTGACTGAGTTCAATGCCGTAACGGGTAACGGACTTACCGCAAAAATCGGCTCTGAAAGCGTTTACGGCGGCAATTACAGATATATTTCACAGTTTGCTGAAATTTCATCAGGCGAAAAAGCAAAGGCTGAACAGCTTGCGGAAGAAGGCAAAACTCCGCTGTATTTCTGTAAAGGAAATAAGCTTCTCGGAATTATTGCTGTTGCAGACATAATAAAAGAGGACGGCAAACAGGCTGTTAATGAACTCAAAAATATGGGTGTGCGTGTTGTAATGCTTACGGGCGATAACGAAAAAACCGCAAAAGCCGTTGCAAAAAACGCAGACATTGATGAAGTTGTTGCAGGAGTTCTTCCTGACGGTAAGGAAAAGAATGTAAAAGAGCTGAAAAAATACGGCAAGGTTGCAATGGTTGGTGACGGCATTAACGATGCGCCTGCCCTCACAAGCGCAGACTTGGGTATCGCAATCGGAGCGGGAACGGATGTTGCAATTGATGCGGCAGATGTTGTACTCGTAAAGAGCCGTCTTGCAGATGTTCCTGCAACAATCAGACTCGGCAGGGCAACACTCCGTAACATTCACGAAAACCTTTTCTGGGCATTTATTTACAATGTAATCGGTATTCCGCTTGCCATGGGTGCATTTATCAATCTTTTCGGCTGGCAGTTAAATCCGATGTTCGGTGCGGCGGCAATGAGCCTTTCAAGCTTTTGTGTTGTAACAAATGCATTAAGACTTAATTTTGTTAAGGTTCACAGCTCAAAGCATGACAGAAAAATAAAACATAAAAATAAAAAGGAGAATAAAACCATGGAAAAAACAATGAAAATCGAAGGTATGATGTGCCCGCATTGCGAGGCAACAGTAAAGAAAACTCTTGAGGCAATTGACGGTGTTGAATCGGCAGAAGTAAGCCACGAGAAAGACTCAGCCGTTCTTACAATGTCAAAAAATGTTGAAGATTCCGTTCTAAAAAAAGCAGTAGAGGACGCAGGATACAAAGTAAATTGAAAATTTAAAATGTAAAATTGAAAATTAAGGTCGGGAAGAGAGTGTGTAAAATGAAATGCTCTGTTTCCCGACCTTTGTTTTATTGTATGTAAAATTGTTCAAAATAATGACAGCGTAATTATAATTGCTTGGCATTGTAACTTGTATGTGGTATTATACATATACAGATATAAAGGAGTTGATTTTATGGCAACAACAAATCTGAATGTCAGAGTTGATGAAAATCTTAAAAAAACAGCTGACGCATTGCTTAACGAACTTGGTTTGAATATGTCAACAGCAATCAATATCTATCTCAAACAAATTGTCAGGGAGAACGGCATACCGTTTGAAATCAAACTTGATAAGCCAAATGCAGAAACCTTGCAGGCTATGCAGGATGTAAGAGAGGGCAAAAATCTTCACGGTCCTTTTGGTTCTGTAAGCTAGCTTATGGAGGACTTGAATGCTGACGATTAAGTATCATACCATGTTTAAAAAGAATTTTAAAAGGATAAAAAAGCGTGGTTATGATATTTCAAGGCTTGAAAAGATAGTTGAATTGCTTGCGAATGAAGTACCGTTGTCCGAGTAATTCAAAGATCACAATCTTTCGGGTAATTATAACGGCTTTCGAGAATGTCACATTGCACCCGATTGGTTGCTCATTTATCAAGTCAACAACAACGAACTCGTTCTTGTTTTGTCAAGAACAGGTTCACACAGCGATTTATTCTGAACTTAATATTTTAAATTAAGGCACTTTGCAGAAATGCAGAGTGCTTTTTCTGTATAATAAAATTTCAAAGTTTTGTAATCATTTGTATGGGAACATCCACCATACACTTTTCATGTAACGGTAAAAAGTTTGTGATAAGACTGGTTTTATAAATGCAACAAAGATGTTGTTTGTCGCTACAAACGAATGCACTATTTTCATCATATCAACCATATATGATGAAACAAAAGTTTCTCATCAAAGCGGACATCTAATTTACGCTCGGGCAAAATATGTTGTGATACTTGCGAACTGTCTTCACGAGAAGGGAACGGCGGCTCGCCGTATAAGAAAAAACGGTGCAATCAAATTGACTGCACCGTAAATTCAATGTTAAATTACATTTTGTTTGCAAGGGCTCTTTCAAGCCAGATGTCTGCAATATCCATAGCAAGGAACAATCCCTTTTTCTCGCTTGACTTAACAAGCTGTTTCCTCGGTGAAAGATAGGGGTCTGTAGCCATTAGCTGAACTGTTACCTTATCGGCAATCTCAGTTCCGTTGACATCCTTTTTGCTTTTGATTTGCATTCTTATAACATACGGTTCTTCCATACTGCCGTAGTAAATCTCGTCATTGCAACGAACGAGCGGTCTGCCCTTGTAAGTCGAAAATTTCTTTTCGGTCTTTTTGGTATCTGCCACAAGGCATCATCCTTTCTTAAACATTAAGATACGATTTTACCAGTGCTTCAAGTAGGTCGTCACGGTCGATCTTGCTGATGATGTTGCGAGCGTTATTATATGTTGTAATATAGGTCGGATCCTCGCTTAAAATATATCCCACAATCTGATTAATAGGGTTATATCCTTTTTGGCGGAGGGCATCATAAACGATTGTAAGCCCTGCTTTTATCTGGTCATCTTTTTCCTCACCAAGAGAAAAAATCATTGTCTTATCCAACATACTGAAACACCTCCTATTCTGCTACTATACCATATTTCAAAGTAAATTTCAAGCACTTTTTAATAAATATGCCTAATTTATGTTATTTCAATGTCAAAAACATTGCTTTGTGTGATAAACCAGCAGTAATATTTTTAAATTTTATCTTATGCTTGTCAGATTATGTCACAAAAAGGGGACGGAAAAACCGCCCCCATAATTTTTAGCCTCTGAGCTTTACTCCGTTTTCAGAAAGATTTGAAATTATCTTGTCCATAATCTTCTGAACCTCGGCTGATGAAAGTGTTCTTTCATTTGATGAGAACTCAAAGCGGATTGTTACGCTGTGAACTGTATCTGTGTCATATGTGTCAACAATCTTTGTGCTTTTGAGAATCTCTCCGCCTTCGTTTTTCCAACACTCTGCAAGGTGTGAGAAGAACATTCCCTGAGGAACTTCAACGCTGATGTCGTAGTCCATCGGCGGGAACTTTGACGGTTCGTCATAAACAATCGGAGCGGCCTTTGTGTTTGCATAAGCGTTCACATCAATTTCTGCAAATACGATTGCGGCTTTTTTGTCAATCTTCTTGCTTACTGTCGGATGAACAATGCCGATTGTACCGATATTTCTGCCGTCAAGGCATACCGAATAGAGGTTTACGGGGTGTTCGTAGCTGTGAGTCGGTTCAGCCTTTTCAAATGTGAGAGCCTTGTGCTTGATTTCATCTGTTACAACTGCGAGAATGTCACGGAGTTCAAAATAGATGTCCTTAACATTTCTTGTCTTGCTGTAAAGTGTGATTGCAAGCTTTTTGTTCTCAATGCAAAGACCGTTTTCGTCAAGACCGTTTACAACTCTGCCGATTTCAAAAATACCGAAATCGTTTGAGAATGAAAGGTTTGATTTAATCTGACAAAGCTGTGTGGGAACAATTGAATTTCTTAATGTTTCAATATTCGGGTTAGTTGCGTTTGCAAGCTTAACATTATCCTCAACAGGAATGTCAATTGCCTTGAGTTCATCGTTGTATGCCCATACATATGAGTGAAGTTCGTGGAGATTGTATCTCTTAACGAGCATATCCTTGATTTTGTTTTCCGTAGTTTTAACAACGCTTGCTCTTACGGGGTAGAGGGGAGAGCGTGTTGTGTGAATTTCAAAGTTGTCATAGCCGTAAATACGGGTGATTTCTTCAATGATGTCAGCCTTGATTGTAACATCCTTTGTTGCTCTCCAGCTTGGAACTGTTACGCTGAAGTTATCGTTGTTGAGCTCAACCTTAAAGCCGAGGCTTTCGAGTGTTGCAACAATTCTGTCGTTGCTGATTTCGATGCCTGTGTAGCGGTCAACAAAGTTTTTGTCAAAGTCAAGAACAACTGTGTCATACCTGAATGCGTACTCGTCTGTGAGCGAAGAAACAACCTTGATGTCGCTGTCATACTTTTTGAGAAGATATACAAATCTTGCAATTGCAGTAACCGTCATTTCAGGATCAAGACATTTTTCATATCTCATTGATGCATCTGTTCTGTGAGCAAGTCTTACTGTTGACTTTCTTACGGAAACTGCGTTAAATGTTGCAGATTCAAGTGTGAGAGTAGTTGTATCGTCAACAATTTCCGAATCAAGACCGCCCATGATACCGGCAATTGCTACAGGAGTGTTGCCGTTGCAAATCATAAGTGTGTTTTCGTCAATGTTTCTTTCAACACCGTCAAGTGTTTTGAAAGTGAAAGGCTTGTCAAAACGCTTGATTCTGATTTTTTCAACCTTTCTTGAATCGAAAGCGTGCATCGGCTGTCCCATTTCAAGCATAAGGTAGTTTGTAAGGTCGGCAAGATAGTTTATTGCTCTCATACCGCAGTAGAAAAGACGGATTCTCATATTTACGGGGCTTACATTGCGGTTGATGTTCTCAATCTGTAAGCAGCTGTATCTCTGACAGAGAGTGTCCTCAATCTTCATATCAATCTTTTTAAGACCGTCATATGCCTTTAAATCGTCAAGGTCAAGAGGTTTAAGCTCTCTGCCTGCAAGTGCGGCAAATTCTCTTGCAATTCCGTAGTGTCCCCAAAGGTCGGGACGGTTTGTAAGCGACTTGTTATCAACCTCAAAAACGATATCGTCAATTTCATAAATGTCTTTAAGGTCTGTGCCGTTTTTAACATCATCTGTAATTTCCATGATGCCGGAGTTGTCATCGCTGATACCGATTTCAGCCTCACTGCAGCACATACCGTTTGATGTAAAGCCGGCAAGAGCTCTTGGTGTAATCGTGATTTCGCCGATTTTAGCGCCAACCTTTGCAAAAGCGGTTTTAAGACCGACTTTTACATTCGGAGCACCGCAGACAACATCAATAAGTTCATCTTCGCCTGCATCAATTTTGAGGAGATGAAGCTTCTTTGAATCGGGATGATTTTCAACCGACTTAATTTCACCTACAACAATACCGCTGATTTCACTGCCCTTGCGGAGAATATCGTTTTCAACCTCGGCTGTGGAAAGAGAAAATTTGCGGATAAGTTCAATTTTATCAAGACCGCTCAAATCAACAAAGTCCTGAATCCAGTTCATAGATAAAAACATTTTGTATCTCCTCTCTTATTCGTCATCAGTAAACTGTGAAAGTGCTTTAAGACTGCCGCTGTTAAGGTCACGGATATCCTTGATTCCGTACTTCATCATTGCAAGTCTTGTAAGACCGAGACCAAACGCAAAGCCTGTGTATTTTTCGGGATCAATTCCGCCCTCACGCAGAACATTGGGATGAATCATACCGCAGGGGCATAGCTCAAGCCAACCGCTGTGCTTACATGACGGACAACCCTCGCCGCCGCAGATAAGACAGCTGATGTCGAGCTCAAAACCCGGTTCAACGAATGGGAAAAAGCCGGGGCGAAGTCTAACCTTGATATCCTTTTTGAATACCTCGGAAAGCATTGTTTTCATAAAGTAGATAAGGTTTGAAATTGAAATGTCCTTGTCAACCATAACGCCTTCCATCTGGAAAAATGTGTTTTCGTGACAAGCGTCAGTAGCCTCGTTTCTGAAGCATCTGCCGGGGAAGATGGCTTTTATAGGTGTGCCGTTTTCAATAAGTCCCTTGCCGTACTTTTTAAGAATTGCGTTCTGTGCGGCTGATGTGTGTGACTTTAAAAGCTGACCGTTGTCGAGGTAGTAAGTGTCCTGCATATCTCTTGCGGGGTGGTGCTTCGGAATGTTAAGAGCCTCAAAGCATTCGTAGTCGGTTACGATTTCGGAGTAGTCCTCAATGTTAAATCCCATTGATGAGAAAATCTTTTCGCATTCTCTCTGAACAAGGGTGATTGGGTGATAAGAACCCCTTGCAAGTGCAACAGGCGATGTAATGTCAAACTGTGGCATCAAGGCGATTTCACGCTGAATTTCCTTTTCTTTAAGTTCCGCAAGTCTTTCTTCAATAAGCTGTGCGGCCTGTGCCTTGAGTTTGTTTACCTCAGCACCGAAAGTTTTTCTTTCCTCGTTGGGAAGGTCTTTCATACCCTTTAAAAGAGCCGTGATACTGCCCTTTTTGCCAAGATAAGAAACTCTGATTTTATCAAGGTCGGTCAAATCTTGTGTTTCGCCGAGTCTTGACTTGATTTCGTCTTTTAAACTTAATAATTTCTCGTTCATAAATTACCTCCGTAAAAATAATAAAGCCCTGCGTAAAATCAATTACGCAGGGACGAAATAATCCGTGGTACCACCCTGATTTTTGCATCAAAGCAAACACTCCCGAAAGCAGACACTTTCACAACCTGTAACGGAGTCAGCCGTTGAGATCTACTGAAAATTTCAACCTCACCACTCGGAAGGGAACTTCACACCTGCAACACCGTTGTATGCTTTCAGCCTCGGCACACATCTCTTTGACGGTATCACGCAAACGCTACTTTCTTCGTCATCATGTTATCTTTTTCTATGATAACACCAAAACATTTTTTTTGCAAGAGTTTTTGTATCTTTTGTTGAAAAAAACAACAGCCTGTGATATCATATGAAATATCAATCATAAAGGAGAAAATACATTGAATAATTTTAACGAACAGGTTGTAAGACGGGTTAACAAACCTAAAAATCTGATTATAAAAATTGTTTCGGTGCTTTTGCTTATTTTAGTGCCGACAACATTGTTTTTACTTGCTTTTGCAACAATTGCATATCTTATCTATGTGGCTTTTTTCGTGTTTGTAGGCGGAATTTATGTTGTTTGGTATGTGTTCAGTATTCAGAAGGTCGATTTTGAATATTCGGTTTCGGGCAATGAGCTTGAAATTGCAAAGGTTGTTGCATTGCGCAAAAGAAAGACCATGTGCAAGGTTCAGATTAACGAGATTGAAAGACTTGAAAAAGACGATACCGAAATCAAGAAGATGAGATTTCTCAAAACTTTTATCGCCGCAAGAGATATTGACTCCAAGGACGAAAACTATTTCGCTGTTTTCAACAGTCCTGCATACGGCAGATGTCTTCTCGTTTTCACTCCGAATGAGGATATTCTCAACGGTATGAAACCACACCTCAACAAGAATATTGTGGTTCAGTTATTCTATAAAAGAAAAATGAGTTGATTGTATGACAGTAACAGATGTAAATGTTGTAAAAAGTGCAATTTTTGAACGCCCCGATGATGCAAACAAGGGAACTCTGGGTTCATTGCTCTGCGTTTGCGGAAGCTACGGAATGGCAGGGGCGGCGGTTATGTCGGCAAAGGGTGCGTTAAGAACGGGCATAGGTCTTGCAAAATGTGCCTTGCCGAGAAGCATTTACCCGATTGTTGCTCAAACGATTCTTGAGAGCGTTTACTATCCTCTCAGCGAAAATGCAGACGGCAGAATTGCAAAGGTAAATGTTCCGTTTTTAGTCAGCGAATCGTGCAAATCCTCTGCAACTCTTGTCGGTTGCGGACTCGGTGTGTGTGACGATACATTAAAAATTGTATTTTCTTTAATAGAAAATTCCACAACACCGCTTGTGCTTGACGCAGATGCACTCAATTGTGTTGCAAAACAACCTGAAATTCTTTTAAGTAAAAAAGCACCGATTATAATTACTCCTCATCCGGGTGAAATGTCAAGACTTACAGGTCTTGCAACTCCGCTTGTAAATGCGGAAAGGGAGAGAGTTGCCCTCGATTTTGCTCAAAAGTACGGTGTTGTAACCGTTCTCAAAGGTGCAGGCACGGTAATTGCCTCGCCAAACGGCAAGGTGCTTGTGAACCCGACAGGCAATTCTGGCATGGCAACAGGCGGCAGCGGTGATGTGCTTGCAGGAATGACCGCATCAATCCTTGCACAGGGCGCAAGTCCGTTTTCATCAGCCGCAGCGGCAGTATATCTCCACGGTCTTGCAGGCGATATTGCCGCCGAAAAATACGGCAAAATTTCAATGCTCCCCACAGACCTGATAAATTGTATCCCACTTGCATATAAGCGTTGCGGTTTTTGATTTAAAATACAAGTAGAAACGGGAATCTTTTTGCGAAAAAAGTTGTGAAAATGATGACGATTTTGTAGTGGCGGATATTATCCACCCGCAAGTAACAACTCAAAATTTATATTAAATCCGATTATATAAATGTCACAAAATTACTTTTATGCAGTAGTGTGAGGTAATGTTTTGCATATAACTCTGTTTATGGAGGCGAATAAAAATGATGCCAACAAGAGCGGAAGCTGAAAAAATATTAGAAGAAGCTGAACAATGTAATTTGGGTCCTTGGGTAAATCACAGTCGCATTACAGCAAAATGTGCTGAAAAGATTGCGGAATTATGTGAAAATTTGGATTCGGAAAAGGCATACATATTAGGGTTACTCCATGATATTGGCAGAAAGTTCGGTGTTAGGCATTTAGGTCATGTTTCTGACGGATATAAATATATGATGTCATTGGGATATGATGAGGTCGCAAAAATTTGCCTGACACATTCGTTTAATAATTCAACCGTAAAGGAATACATTGGTAAATTCGATGTTTCTGACGAAGAACTTGAATTGATAGAAACTGCTCTTGCTAAAGTGAATATGGATGATTATGACAAACTAATTCAGTTATGCGATGCATTGGCAGGCAGTGACGGTGTGTTGAATATTGAAGATCGTATGAGAGATGTAAAACAAAGATATGGTTATTACCCACAAGAAAAATGGAATTCAAACATAAGATTAAAAAATTATTTTGAGAAAAAAACAGGAAATAATATATACAAAACAGTTAATCAATCGTAAGTTGAATTGTTCTTTATAAGAATAAAAAGCGTTACTCATTTTGATTTGGTTTTGCAACTAAATCAATTGACGAACGAGGTTCGCCACTACAGTTTATAAATGACATTCGTTATATATAAACATTTCTATCAAATATATAAATTTATCATGGCGGGCGGATAATATCCGCCCCTACGGCTTTGTATTAAGAAGAAACTTTTATCTTGTGATAAATAAAAGGTGAAATATGAAAATATTAGTGATTAATTGCAGCCCTGTGAGAAATGGAGCTACAGCAGAAATTGTAAATACAGTTAAACAGTATGTTGAAAATGGGAATACAGTAAAGACCGTATGTATAGATGATTTTGAAATAAAGATGTGCAGAGGTTGCCGTAAATGCCACAAAACTGCTGAATGTTTTCAAAAAGATGATGTTACAAAATTGATGGAAACATATGATTGGGCAGACAAAATTGTTTCGGTTTCACCGTCTTATTGGGCTGATATTCCGGGTCAGTTCAAGGTATTTATAGATAGGTGTACTCCTTGGTGCAATACGCATGAGCCACACGCAAAATTATCAAGTGGTAAAAAGGGGTACACAATTGCGTTAAGAACCGGTCCGAGTATGCCTGAGTGCGAAAGAATTATCAGCAGTATAGAACATTTTTACGGACATTTGGAAATTGAGCCTTGCGGGAAATTAGGGTTGTGCGGAGTTGAATATAAAGAAGATTTAGAAAACAGATTGGAAGAAATAAAAGACTTCTGCAATTTAATTAAAGAACAGTAAGTATTTCAATTATCAATTTCAAACCACACACTTATTTGTACAATGTATTAAAAATTTCACGGGACATATAATGTATCGGGAGGTGTCTTATGGCACGGAAAATCTTGATTGCATTATGTGTCCTTTTTGTTATGCCTGTTTTTGTCATTACGGGGTGTGATGAACCGCAGGAAAATCTTTCTTCGAAATCCTCGTTTATTGCCGATTTCAGCTGTGAATACAGAAAAATGAACATCACGGGAAAGCTGTCGGTAAGCGGCAAAAAGCTCATCAACATTTCGCTTGATTCTCCGAACACGGTCAGCGGTTTGTCGGTTACATATAAGGGTTCTGATCTTGAAATTTCAAGGGAGAATATGATTTGCTCCGCCGATGAAGCGTACATTCCAGAAAGCAGTTTCCCGAATATTACAAAAGAAATTTTATACGGAATTGCAGACGGCAGGGCGGTTTTTGAGGGGAAGTGCGAAGATGTGTGTACATACAGACTTGATTCAGCGTTCGGCAAAGCTGTTGTCAGCACAAATTCAAAGGGCTGTATAAGCAAAATCAGCGTTGACGGCGAAGATTACGAAATGGTGCTTTCCAATGTGAAAGACGCAAACGGCTGAACCGATTCACAAATTTTACGCTCAAAAATATTATGTAATAGCTGTATAAAAGCTTTTGGAAAGGCAAAAATACAAGTAAACAATTATTTGGAGCGTGAAAGCCTTGAATATACGAAGAGGAGATATCTATTATGCCGACCTGAGTCCCGTTGTAGGCTCGGAGCAGGGCGGAATCAGACCTGTGCTTATTGTTCAGAATAATGTCGGAAACCGATTCAGTCCGACTGTAATCGCCGCCGCAATCACAAGTCAGCAGTCAAAGGCGAATTTGCCTACCCACATTCCGTTGCACGCTGACAGCTCGGGACTCGCCAAAGACAGCGTGGTTCTGCTTGAACAGGTACGAACAATCGACAAAAAACGGCTCAAAGAAAAAATGGGTACGGTTGATGAAAATTCTATGAACGAAATAAATAACGCAATATCAATCTCGTTCGGTCTTAACGCATAATTCCGCATTACATACGGATAATGCTATAAAAGAAAATAAACAGACAACAAAACGGTCGGTTCAGCTTGAGAAAAACTCCAAGCCAACCGACCGTTGTTTGTTGTAAGTAAAGTTATCTTTTTCCTGCATAGACATTTTTTATGTTTCTTTCGGAATATTGAATTAGGTTGAATAGTGACGGGGCGTCTTTTTCAAAGCATACCGAAATAACATCGGGAGAGAGGGTGAGGGTAAGCTTATCATTTTCAATAAGTTCGTTGATGATTTCAAGGTCAAGAATCATTGATGCGTCCGTGAGATTTCTGTAGCGGTTCTTATCAAGTGAAAACATAGTTTGCGAGTTATTTTTTTCGGAATTATAAATTGTGCGGAAAATTACATATTCGGCACTCATAAGGTAGTTGCTGACTGCGTTTGTAAGGTGCTTGTTGCCGATTTTTGCAAGCAAATCGTAGATTACCGAGGTGGTGTTCATCAAAAGACTGCGGTTTATTTTGTTGATCATACTGCCTTTTTCGGTATTGATGACAACCTCTTTTTCGGCAGCCTCAAAGGGATCGGCTGTGAAATTTCTCTGTACGGTTCTGCCGAGAAGATAATCGGTTGAAACACCGTAGTATTCGGCTGTTTTTACGAGAAAATCAAGACCGCATTCACGGATTCCCTTTTCATAATGTGACAAAAGTGCCTGCGAAATTCCCATGTCGCCTGCAACCTGTTTTTGACTCAAACCTCTTTCTTTACGAAGAAATGTTATAATTCTCGGAAAATCTTTGTTCAAGACTTGACACCTCATTTTTAAAGATAGTATAATTAACTTGATTGTCAGAAAAAGCAAAGCAGAATTTGCTCTAATAATATATAGTGCATTGAAAGCATTTACAGCGATATACTTTCTATACAGACAGTATAATACAAAATTTACTTTTTGTAAATAATTAAGTGCCGATTTGCTGAAAGTCGGTTTATGGGAGAAGTTATGAAATCATACATAATTCATTTTATAAGACACGGTTCGATTGATGATACACTTGCGGGGAAATATATCGGAACAACAGACGCTCCGCTTTCCGACAGGGGCAGAATGGATTTGAGAAAACTCGATTATGAGTACAAATATCCGGGTACGCAGGTTGTGTTCACAAGTCCGTTAAAGCGTTGTACAGAAACCGCAAAAATTCTTTATCCCGAACAAAATCCGCTTGTTATCGACAACCTTTCCGAATGTAATTTCGGTGAATGGGAGGGCAAAACTGCCGACGAGCTGAAAAACGATCCCGATTTTGAAAAGTGGCTCGCAGGCGATTCTTCCGTAAAACCTCCGAGAGGGGAGAGCAATGCCGATTTTACACGCAGAGTGTGCAAAATGTTTGAAAGCATTGTTGAGGGACTTATGAAAACAGGTACTACCGAAAGTGTAATTGTCACTCACGGCGGTGTTATTATGACCTTGCTTGCAGTCTACGGACTTCCGCAGGCAAAACCGTTTGAATGGACAATGGACAACGGTTTCGGCTATTCACTCAGAGTTACTCCCGTACTTTGGCAGAGGGATAAAGTCTGTGAAGTTTTTCAGACGATTCCGCTTCCGTCGGAGAATGACTGATTTTTTGAAACTTTGGCAGAATTGTAGCACAGTTTACAATCTTTTGCCGTATATTGTGGGATAATATCCATTGATAAACAATTGATTAAGGAGATATAAAAATGGCAGATTATAAAATTACTCTTTTAAAGGGCGACGGTATCGGTCCTGAAATCGTAAATCAGGCTGTAAAGGTTCTTGATTGTGCCGCTGAAAAATTTGGTTTTGGCGTTACATATGACGAGGCACTTCTCGGCGGTTGTGCTATTGACGCAACAGGCGTTCCGCTCCCCGATGAAACGGTTGCAAAGTGTAAGGCGTCGGACAGCGTGCTTCTCGGTGCGGTAGGCGGCCCTAAGTGGGATTCACAGCCGGGTAACAACCGTCCCGAGGCAGGACTTCTCGGTATCAGAGGCGCACTCGGACTTTTCGCAAATCTTCGTCCGTCGGTTATTTTCGGACCGCTCAAGAGTGCATCACCTATCAAGGATGAAATTATCGGCGGCAACCTCGATGTTATGATTGTTCGTGAGCTTACAGGCGGTATCTACTTTGGCGAAAGAGGCAGAAAAGAAGTTAACGGTCAGCCTGCGGCTTGGGATACGGAAATGTACACAATCGGTGAGGTTGAGAGAATTGCAAGAGTTGCTTTCGACCTTGCTATGAAGAGAAATAAAAAGCTCACAAGCGTTGATAAGGCAAATGTTCTTGAGTCTTCAAGACTTTGGAGAGAAACAGTTAAGAGAGTTGCCGAGGATTATCCCGAGGTTGAGCTTAACCATATGTATGTTGACAACTGCGCTATGCAGCTTGTAAGAAATCCCCGTCAGTTTGATGTTATTCTCACATCAAATATCTTCGGTGATATTCTTTCTGACGAGGCATCAATGATTGCCGGCTCAATCGGTATGCTCGCATCTGCAAGCCTTTCGGGTAGCAAGCTCGGTCTTTATGAGCCTATCCACGGTTCTGCTCCTGACATTGCGGGTCAGAATATCGCAAATCCGCTTGCTACAATCCTTTCTGTTGCAATGATGCTCCGTTATTCGCTTGATCAGAGCGAGGCGGCAGACGCAATTGAGTCTGCTGTTGCAAAGGTTCTTGAAACCTACCGTACGCCCGATATCTATGAAGAGGGTTTCACAAAGGTTGGCTGTGACGAAATGGGCGACCGTGTTTGTGAGGCACTTTAATTGGTGAACGGTATGCAGCTTTTCGATATGCACTCTCATATTCTTCCGGGTATAGATGACGGTGCAAAAACGGTTGAGGACAGTCTGGAGTTGCTCTCCTGTCTTAAAAATCAGGGAGTAACGAATATTTGTCTTACACCTCATTTTTATACAAATGAAATCAGCCTTGAAGATTTTATTGCCGAGAGGGCGGAAAAGTTTGAAAAATTCAAGCCGCACATTCCGAACGGTGTGAATATTGTTCTCGGAACAGAGGTTTATGTTACAAAGTATCTTTTCAACAATGAAAATATCAAAGGTATAAACTACGGAAATTCAAACTATATTCTCACTGAGTTTCCGTATAATGCAACATTTTCGGACAATTCGTATGAAATGCTCGACAGGCTTATGAGTGAACAGGGGCTTATTCCCGTAATTCCTCATGTTGAGCGTTACAGCTTTCTTGTTGACAATCCTGATGTGATTGAAGATTTAAAACGGCTCGGTGTAGTTATTCAGACAAATATTTCAAATTATACAAAGAAAGCTCCGATGATGAAACGCCGCAGAATGTTAAAGCTTGTAAGTGCAGGGCTTATCGACATTATCGGTACGGACGCACATTCATTCAATCATAATACACCTGAGCTTTATTCCGATGCAATCGAATGTATTGCAAAAAAATGCGGTCAGCAGGCGGTTGACAGGTTGATGAAAAACAGCGAAAAAATCTTCAATGCCGCAATCGGCTGATATATTGCAAAAATAATAATCACACAAATAAAAAACGATTGATTTCCTTTCGGATTTCAATCGTTTTTTTGTGCAACTAATCCCACGGTATAATCGGGAACGGCACAAAAACGCCCGACTTTTATGCAGTCGGGCAGATGTATGATTTTAAGTTAATCAGCCTTCACAGCCACAGCTGTCACATTCGGGAACATTGCCCACGATTGGCTCGGGATCAACGCCTCTTCTTTTGTAGTAGTCCGAAACGGCTGCCTTGATTGCCTGTTCTGCAAGAACAGAGCAGTGAACCTTAACAGGCGGAAGTCCGTCAAGAGCCTCCATAACTGCCTTATTTGTGAGCTTGAGAGCGTCATTGATTGACTTGCCCTTGATAAGCTCTGTTGCCATACTGCTTGTTGCAATAGCCGCACCGCAGCCGAATGTTTTAAATTTTACATCAGTGATGATATCGTTATCAACCTTAATGTACATTTTCATAATGTCGCCGCACTTTGAGTTACCGACCTCGCCGATGCCGTCTGCGTTTTCAATTTCGCCTACATTTCTCGGATTAGCGAAATGATCCATTACTTTTTCCGAATAAGCCATTTTAATCCTCCTGAATATATTGTTGCCGAATATCTATTCAATTCTATACGAATTTTAACGGGTTGTCAATCAACCCTGAGCTTCCTGCTTTTTAATCTTTTCCCAAAGAGGTGACATACTTCTGAGGTACGAAACAATTTCGGGAACGATTTCAAGAATATAATCAATATCTTCCTCTGTATTGTCGTCAGAGAATGAAAGACGCATACTGCCGTGAGCAATCTCGTGGGGAAGACCGATTGCAAGAAGTACATGGCTCGGATCAAGACTGCCCGATGTACAGGCAGAACCCGATGATGCCGAAACACCCTTGAGGTCAAGCCTTAAAAGAAGGCTTTCGCCCTCAATGCCCTCAAAGCACATATTGACATTGCCGGGGAGTCTGTGAACTCTGTCACCGTTAATTCTTGAACGCTCAATTTTTAAAAGACCGTCGATAAGTCTGTCACGCATCTTTTCAAGCTTTGCGTTTCTTTCGTCCATACCGTCAACTGCAAGCTGAAGTGCGGCATCAAGACCGACAATACCTGCAACATTTTCGGTACCGGCACGCTTGTTTCTCTCCTGAGCACCGCCGCAGATGAGGTTTTCAATTCTTACGCCTTTTCTGATGTAGAGAAGACCGCAGCCCTTCGGTCCGTGGAGCTTGTGTGCTGTCATTGAAAGAAGGTCAATGTTTTCTTTCTGAACATCAATCTTCACATAACCTGCCGCCTGAACTGCGTCTGTATGGAAAAGAACGCCGTGCTTTCTGCAAATTGCACCGATTTCGGAAATTGGCTGAATTGTACCGATTTCGTTGTTTGCATACATAATCGAAACTATAGCCGTATCCTCACGAATTGCATTTTCAACATCCTCGGGATGAACAATACCGTTTTCGTAAACATCAAGATAAGTAACCTCAAAGCCTTCCTTTTCAAGAGCCTCACATGTGTGAAGAATAGCGTGATGCTCAAATTTTGAAGTAATGATGTGCTTTTTGCCCTTTGCCTTGAGAGCGTGACAAACACCTTTGAGTGCCCAGTTGTCGGATTCACTTCCGCCTGAGGTAAAGTAAATTTCGTTCGGGTTAGCCGCACCGAGATTCTTTGCAATGTTTTCTCTTGCAGTTTCTACGGCAGCCCTTGCCTTTGCACCGATTGTATAAATGCTTGACGGGTTTCCGTAAACCTCGGTGAGGTATGGCATCATTTTTTCAAGCACCTTCGGCGAAAGTGCTGTAGTAGCCGAGTTGTCGGCATAAACATATCTCATTTTATATCCACCTTTATATAAGTTTATTGTTATGCAAATTGTTTTGCGGCTGCAACGGCAAGTCGGTCGCAACGCTCGTTTTCGGGATGACCTGCGTGTCCTTTTACCCACACAATTTCAACCTCGTGAGTATCATACAGGGTAAGAAGCCTGTCCCAAAGTTCGGGGTTCAAAGCCTTTTCTTTTTTATTGCGCATCCAGTTGTTTGCTTTCCACTTTTTAGCCCAACCAAGCTTTAGTGCGTTGCAAACATACTGCGAGTCGCTGTAAAGCGTTACCTTGCACGGTTCTTTGAGCAGAGCAAGTGCATTGATAACAGCCGAAAGCTCCATACGGTTGTTGGTTGTGTTTGCCTCACCGCCTGAAATTTCCTTTTCGTGACCGTTATATCTTAAAACAGCACCCCAACCGCCGGGACCGGGATTTCCGCTGCAAGCACCGTCTGTAAAAATTTCAACTTGTTTCAAAAATAATTCTCCTTTAATTCAGAGTGTACTAATTATTCAAAATATTAAAATCCGCACTATAGATTATAATACGCTGAAACGACAATTGCAACCCATTATTTGATATAATTCTGATAACTTTGGTAGGTGTTTGAACAAATTTTGAAATTTATACACAATATTGCAATTAAAAAATCGCTTATGGGTTTTATTTTACGGAAATTTCAAATTTTTATGCATAAAATTGCCTTTGTTATGCGGATTGCAAGCCTTGGATTTTGTGTTTGTTATGAAAATTTCTTGACATTACAGTAGGATATGCGGTAAAATAAAATGAAAAACTATGATAGGGTAGCTATGTGTTGCCATAATTACGGGAATAAAATTCGTATATTTTGCGGATATTATTATAAATACAGATGTTCACCGTTATCAGAACGGGAAATTTATTTTATAAATAAATTAAGACCTCACGGGCGCTCAGAGGTCTTTGATATATTTATTTTTCTTTTATTCAGTACATATTTCAGAAAACGGAGGTAGATTTGTGAGTACAGAAAAGAGGAACGAAAACTTTATGCTTAAACAGTCAAGGTACTCAAAAGGCAAAAAGAATGTGAAGCAATACTCTAAAAATAATGCTTCAAAAAAGAGCGGTTCGGGTAAAAATTCCTACAACGCTTACTATAAGAAAAATGATGACGGATTTCAGCCGAAATCGAACGGAAAGTCAAATTACGGCAAAAAGAAATATCCGTCAAAGTCAAAGGGTTATCCAAAAAAGAATGCTCAGAAGCCGTCAATTAAGATTGCATTTCTCGGCGGCCTTAACGAAATAGGCAAGAACATCACCCTTGTTGAATGTGAAAACGATATAATCATCATCGACTGCGGTATGGCATTTCCTGACGGGGATATGCTCGGCGTTGACCTTGTAATTCCGGATTTCACATATATTGAACAGAATGCCGACAGAGTTAAGGGTATTATCCTTACACACGGACATGAGGATCACATCGGCGGTTTGCCTTTTCTTCTTTCAAAGGTGAATGTTCCGATTTACGGTACACCGCTTACGCTCGGTCTTGTAGGCAACAAGCTCAAGGAGCATAGTCTTTACAATCAATCTCAGCTTAATGTAATAAATGCAGGTCAGTCAATAAAGCTCGGTTGTATGAAGATTGACTTCATTCATGTAAATCATTCGATTCCCGATGCTGTTGCTTTTGCAATTCACACTCCGGGCGGTACTATTGTTCACACGGGCGACTTCAAGATTGACTGCACACCTATCACGGGTGATATGATTGACCTTTCAAGCTTTGCAAGAGTGGGTGACGAAGGTGTTCTTGCACTTCTTTCGGAGAGTACAAATGCCGAAAGACCCGGATACACCCCTACGGAAAGAACTGTATCCGACAGCCTTGACAATCTTTTCAAGAGTGCGGAAAATTACAGAATTATAATTGCAACTTTTGCGTCAAATGTAAACCGTGTTCAACAGATTATTGACTGTGCAGAAAAGTACGGAAGAAAGGTTGCTTTTTCGGGCAGAAGTATGGTCAACTATATGGATGTTGCACAAAAGCTCGGATATCTTCATCTTCCCGAAAATATTCTTATCGATATTGATATGCTCGACAAGTATATGCCGCAGCAGGTTGTTCTTGTTACAACAGGCAGTCAGGGCGAGCCAATGAGCGCACTTTCAAGAATGGCATATTCAGACCACCGCAAGGTAATGGTCGGTGAGGGTGATTTCATCATAATTTCAGCCAATCCGATTCCCGGTAATGAGAAAACAGTCGGCAATGTTGTTGACGAACTTCTTAAAAAGGGTTGTAAGGTAATTTATGAGTCAATGTATGAAGTTCATGTTTCAGGTCATGCCTGTCAGGAGGAACTCAAAATCATGCAGAAGCTTGTAAAGCCAAAGTATTTTATCCCTGTTCACGGCGAACAGAAACACCTCAGAAAACATGCCGACCTTGCAATGTTTCTCGGTATGGAACGCAAGAACATTTATATCGGTGATGTCGGAAGTGTTCTTGAAATCAACGAGGATTATATGAAAGAGCTTCCGCCTGTTCAGGCAGGCAAGGTGTTCGTTGACGGTCTTGGCGTTGGTGATGTCGGAAGTATCGTTCTTCGTGACAGAAAGCACCTCGGACAGGACGGACTTATCATTATTGTTGCTTCTCTTGATGTTTATGACGGTCATGTTATCAGCGGTCCCGATATTGTTTCAAGAGGATTTGTATATGTTCGTGAGAGCGAAAGACTTCTTGAAGAGGTCAAGCAGACCGCTCTTGCAATTCTTGAGGATTGTGCAGAGAATAATGTTCACGAATGGGGCATTATTAAGAACAGAATCAAGGATGATGTTTCAAAACTTATCGGTCAGCGTACAAGGAGAGCTCCGATGATTCTTCCTATTCTTCAGGAGGTTTAAGTTTTATTCGCTGATTTATTTTTTGCTATTTTGTTATTAACAGAGGTTTGACATGAGAAAAAGAAATTGGACGCTTACACCGTGGTTCATAATTTTTTCGGTGATAATGTTTGCCATGGCTGTTGTCAGCTATGACTATTCGCCTGTTGTGTTCTATATCGAACTCGGTGTGTCTGTTCTTTCATTAGCCGTTGTGCTTATAACTTCATTGCGATTTACAAGCTATGTAAAAAGTACGGTAAAAAATATAGTCGGAAGTATAAAGGGTATTAACGAAGAATACCTTGAAAAATTCAGTTGCCCTGTTGCCGTTATAGGCAGACAGGGTGACATTGTATGGTGCAATTCACGATTCCGTAAGGCAATGTGCGGCGGAAAGGGTGCAGAGGGCGATAATATCAAAGCCTACCTTTCGGGAAAAGAAATTGACTGTCTGAAAAAGGGTGAGGGCTGTGATGTTGCCATTGACGGCAGAGAATACACGGTTTATTGCCGTTCTACAGGCGAGGGCGCTGTCTGTGAATTTATCGAAAACACCTATTACAAGCAGATTACAAGGGAATATCTTGCTTCCAAGCCGTGCGTTGCGATTGCCGTTTTTGACAATGCAGAGGACTTTTCCGATAACTCGGACGAGTCGTTTTCCGAGGCAATGCTCGATATTGAAGTTTGCCTGCAAAAGTGGGCGGAGCAGTATTCGGCTCTTTACAAAAAAATCGGCAACAACCGTTATATGATAATTTTCAGAGATGCCGATGTTGAAAAAATGGCAGCCGATAAGTTTCCGATTCTTAAAACTATCCGAGGAATCACGATAAACAACCACAGTGCGTCAATCTCGGTAGGTCTTTGCCGAGGTTATAATAACATCAAAGAGAGCGAGCTCAACGCAAGGAAAGCCCTTGAAATGGCACTGGGCAGGGGCGGCGATCAAGTTGCTGTCATTAAAAAAGACAATACATACGAGTTCTTCGGCGGAAAGGTTGCCGCAGCGGAAAAGGCAAGCAAGGTGCGTATGAGAGTTATTGCAAACGCAATCAGCCGTGTTGTTGCCGACTGCGACAAGGTCTTTATTATGGGACACAAGTTTTCCGACCTTGACTGCGTAGGTGCGGCAATCGGACTTCAATGCATAATGGAGAAAACTTTCAAGCGTTATTCAAAGGTTGTCATTAACCGAGAAACCTCAATGGCAAAACAGCTTATTGAATATACTGATGAAAAACTCGACACCGATATATTCATTTCTCCGGAAGCCGCTCTTTCGGGACTTACCCAGAAGTCGCTTCTTATCATAGTTGATACGCACCTGAAGCGTTCTCTTGAAAGTACGGAGCTCTACGAAAAATGTAAAAAGGTTATCATTATCGACCACCACAGAAAGGCGGTTGATTACATAAACAACGCTCTTGTGTTCTGTCACGAACCCTCGGCGTCTTCAACCTGTGAAATGTGCAGTGAAATAATCAGCTGTCTTGATGATTCTCCGCTCACATATGTTCAGGCTGACGCAATGCTTGCAGGCATTACACTTGACACAAAGAATTTTGCCGTTAAAACAGGCGTGCGCACATTTGAGGCGGCGGCTTATCTGAGAAAAAGGGGCGCAAACACACTCACCGTAAAGGGTATGTTCTCCGATAACATCGAAACCTACCGTGAAAAGGTTGACATTGTGTGCAAGGCTCATGTTTACCGTGGCTGTGCAATTTCAATTGCGCCGAGCGGTGACGGCGATATAAGGCTTGCGTCGGCTCAGGCGGCTGATGAAATGCTCAACCTCAAAGGTGTTGACGCATCCTTCGTCCTTTTTGAAGACAACAGTCAAATTAACATTTCAGCAAGAAGCTACGGTAATGTTAATGTTCAGATTATAATGGAAAAGCTTGGCGGCGGCGGTCATCAGACCATGGCGGCGACACAGCTTAAAAACACTACAAAAGAGCTTGCTTATCAACAGTTGCTGTCTGAAATTGACAACACACTTGATGATGAGGAAAACTCGTAAGAAAGGTTGATTGGTTATGAAAGTAATTTTAATGCAGGATGTAAAATCACTCGGCAAAAAAGGCGAGCTTGTTGAAGCGTCTGACGGTTATGCAAGAAACTTTCTCCTTCCGAGAAAGCTTGCAAAAGAGGCAAACGCTCAGGCTATGAATGAATATAAGAATGCCGAGAATTCCAAAAATTATAAAATTGCAACCCAAAAGGCTCAGGCAGAACATGACAAAAAGACTCTTGAGGGCAAAACCTTCAAGATGACTGCAAAAGCAGGACAGGGCGGCAGACTTTTCGGCAGCGTAACTTCAAAGCAGGTTGCCGAGGAAATCAAAAAGCAGTACAACATTGATGTTGACAAGCGCAAGGTTGTTCTTGACTGCGACATTAAGGAATTTGGTACATATCACGCAGAGGTAAAGCTCTTTACAGGCGTTTCTGCAAAGATTGATGTTCAGGTATCCGAGGCATAATAAACAGGAGTAAAAATGGCTGATTTAAATTTTGCGGGCAGTTATGACGGACTTCATCTGCCGTACAGCCCCGAAGCGGAACAAGCGGTTTTAGGTGCAATCATTCTTGAAAGCGACACCTTTGACAAGGTTGTTGATACTCTGAAAAGCCCCGATTATTTCTATGTTTCTTTGCACAAGCTGATTTTTGCACAAATGCAGGAGATGATCGGACTCGGTCTTAGCATCGACTTTGTCACTCTGCTTGAAAAATTAAAACAGAATAAGGCTTTTGATGAGTCAACAGGTAAACCCTACCTTATGGATCTTATTTACAATTGCCCGTCAATTTCAAATGCCGAGGAGTATGCGAAGATTATTGCGGAAAAGTACAATGTTCGCAGACTTATTACGGCGTCCCGTGAAATTATTGATGACGCAACTGCAGGAAACGAGGATCCTTCGGTTCTGATTGATTCGGCAGAACAGAAGATTTTTGACATCAGACAGGGCAATGAAAAGCACGGTCTTGAGCGTATCAACTCGGTAATTTTACAGACTTTCGACCGACTTGACGCACTCAACAGTGAAACTGACAACAGTATGAAACCTATCCCAACGGGCATAGGCGACCTTGACCGAATGATTACGGGACTTAACCGTTCCGACCTTATCATTCTTGCCGCCCGACCGGGTATGGGTAAAACGAGTTTCGCACTCAATATTGCACGAAATGTTGCGTGTAAGTCCAAAAAGACCGTTGCGTTTTTCTCGCTTGAAATGTCAAAGGAACAGCTTGCAAGCCGTTTGCTTTCAAGTGAGGCGCTTATCGGCGGTACAAAACTGAGAACAGGTCAGCTTACTGAGGAGGAGTGGTCAAGACTTATCCCCGCAAGCGATATTCTCAGCAAAACCGACCTCTATCTTGACGATACTCCGGGTATTACAATTCCTGAGATGAAGTCAAGACTTCGCCGACTTCACAACCTTGACCTCGTTGTAATCGACTATCTTCAGCTTATGTCGAGCAGCAGAAAGATTGACAGCCGTGTAAATGAAATTGGGGAAATCACACGAAATCTGAAAATTCTTGCAAAGGAAATGAATGTTCCCGTAATCACCCTGTCACAGCTTTCCCGTGCTGCAGAAAAGCGTGATGACCACAGACCGCAGATTGCCGACCTGAGAGATTCGGGTACTATCGAGCAGGATGCCGATATCGTACTGTTCCTTTATCGTGAGGGCTACTATGACAAAGAGGGCGGAGAGGATTCTGCCGCACCGACAGCCGATATGAATTCGGGCGAGTGTATCGTAGCAAAGAACCGTCACGGTGAAACTAATATTGTAAAACTGCATTGGCAGGGCGAGTTCATGCGCTTTACGGGAACGGACAACCGAGATGCTTAATCGTGTTACAGCAACCGTTGAAAAATACGGCTTGCTTGAAAAAGGTGACAGCGTAATCGTTGCACTTTCGGGCGGAGCTGATTCCACGGCTTTGTTAAGTATTTTTGTTTCTCTGAAAGAAAAATACAATCTTTCGATTTATGCCGCTCATATCAACCACAATATCCGTGGTGATGAGGCAAAGCGTGATGAAAATTTCTGCAAAATTCTTTGTAAGAAATTTAACACGGAACTTTTCATAAAAAGCGTTGATGTTCCCACACTTGCCAAACAGCAGAAAATCAGCGAAGAGCTTTGCGGAAGAAATGTCCGCTACGCTTTCTTTGACGAGCTTTCGCAAAAACTTTGTGCAAAGATTGCAACCGCTCACACGGCATCCGACAATGCCGAAACGCTGATATTCAATATTGCAAGAGGTGCGTCTTTGGCAGGCTTGTCGGCAATTCCTCCAAAACGGGGGAACATAATCAGACCGCTGATTGAACTTTCGAGAGGTGACATTGAAAGCTATTGTGAGGAAAACAACCTTGAATATGTTACCGACAGTACGAATCTTGCCGATGATTACACACGAAATTACATTAGGCATAACATTATTCCGTGTCTTAAAAAGCTGAATCCTTCTTTTGAACGGACGGCTTTAGGCTTGAGTGAAAATGCAGGAGAATCGGCTGCTTTCATCAAGAAATGTGCCGAAAAAGCCGTGCATGACTGCAAAAGTAATTTTGGCTACGACTGCAAAAAGCTGTTGAGCCTTGATTCTGCCGTTCTGAAGGAAATGCTGTTTATTCTGTTAAAGAATAATTGCAACATTTCTCCCGAAAGAAAAACAATTTTACTATTGTGTGAAATAATCAGAAACGGAGGAAGCGTTGAACTGTCAAAACAATGCACAGCCGTTTCAAAACAGAGAATACTCCGCTTTGTATGTTCTAAAAACTCCCCTAATTTTAATGAAATTCCGTTAAAGAATAATATGACCTTTTCTTATGACGGAAAAATATACACGGTAAATGAAATTACCGAAAAAGTAACAAATCAAAATAACCTCGTTTCCAAAAAGCGGCTTGGCGAAAATCCTGTTTTTCGCACACGCAGAGCAGGCGACAGGTTTACATATCCGGACCGCATGGTCACAAAACCGCTCCGCAAGGTTTTTAACGAACAGAAAATCCCGTCCGAAATGAGGGACAGGCTGTTACTGCTTGCGGTATCCAACACCGTTTTGTGGTGTGAAAAGCTTGGTGTTTCATTGCAGGGAAAGGCAGATGACACCGAAAAAACCGAAAAATTACTCATAAATATAGACAAAGAGGGTTAATTATGCATAAGGATATTGAAAAAATTCTGTATTCGGAAAAAGATATTGAAAATATTGTGAACACTATTGCAAAACAGATTGAAAAAGATTATAATGACAAGGATTTTATAATGGTCGGTCTGCTCAAGGGCAGCGTTGCCTTTATGGTTGACCTTATGAGAAAGGTTAATCTTGATTTTTCAATCGACTTTATCGTTGCTTCAAGCTACGGCAGCGGTACTGTAAGCTCAGGCAGAGTTAATATTCAGAAGGATATTTCCCAGTCTGTTGAGGGCAAGGATATTCTCATTGTTGAGGATATTATCGACTCAGGCAATACTCTTGACTTTATCACAAAATATCTCAAAGCCAAGAAGGCAAAATCAGTAAAGCTCTGTACACTTTTTAACAAGCCGGACAGACGTGTTGCCGATATCCATATTGACTACGCAGGTGCGGTAATTCCGGATGAATTTATCGTCGGCTACGGTCTTGACTATGACGAAAAGTACAGAAATCTTCCTTATGTAGGCGTATTAAAGCCGTCAGTTTATTCGTGATTTTAATGCGAAAATAAGCCGCAAATTTTCGTGGCATTACATATTTCCACCTCGGAAAAATAATACTATACAGAGGAGTGACAGCATTGGACAATAAAAAGAAAGTGCGCAATCTGCTGCTTTATCTCGGAATTCCCATTCTGATAATCATTATAACAGCGGCTGTGCTGAGCACAAATAAGTCAACTTCACCGAAAACCTCGGAGCTTGAGCAGTATTTTGTTCAGGATATGGTTGACAGCTTTAACATTGACTACGGTTCAGGTCAGATTGAAATTACCCTTAAAGAGGGTATGAGTCCTATCAAATCAACCGATTCCGACTCTCAATCCGCAACAACTGCTACTCAGGCTGCAACTGAACAGCAGGAAACCCGCTCGAACAGCAAAAAATCAAAGATTGTTGTAAAAGGACAGCTTGCCGATATTCAGCGTTTCCTTGATGACATCAAGCCGTACTACAATCCGGCGTCAACTGATGAAATTCCGCATAACCTTACCCGTGCAACGGATAATTCCATACTTATGGAAATGATTCCGACACTAATCATTATGATTATTCTCATCGTTGCCTGGGTGCTCATTATGAAGAAAATGGGTGGCGGCGGTCTTGGCGGCAAGGAAATGAGCTTTGGCAAAGCCAAGATTAAGAATACAAACGATGAAAAGCGCAAGACAACATTTGATGATGTTGCAGGTGCCGATGAAGAAAAGGAAGAGCTTGCAGAGGTTGTTGAGTTCCTCAAGGCTCCTGAAAAGTATAACAAACTCGGCGCAAGAATACCAAAGGGCGTTCTCCTTGTAGGCCCTCCCGGTACAGGTAAAACATTGCTTGCAAGAGCTGTTGCAGGTGAAGCAGGTGTGCCGTTCTTCTCAATTTCAGGTTCAGACTTTGTTGAGATGTTTGTCGGTGTCGGTGCGTCCCGTGTTCGTGACCTCTTTGATCAGGCAAAGAAAAACTCACCTTGTATCATCTTTATCGATGAGATTGACGCCGTAGGTCGCCAGAGAGGCGCAGGTCTTGGCGGCGGCAACGATGAGCGTGAGCAGACTCTTAACCAGTTGCTTGTTGAAATGGACGGTTTCGGTGCAAATGAAGGTGTAATCCTTATTGCCGCAACCAACAGACCCGATGTTCTCGATCCGGCTCTTATGCGTCCGGGCAGATTTGACCGTCAGGTTGTTGTAAGCTATCCCGATGTAAACGGCCGTGAGGCTATCCTCAGGGTTCATGCAAGAAAGAAACCTCTTGCACCCGATGTAAATCTCAAGACTATTGCTAAAACAACAGCCGGATTTACAGGTGCAGACCTTGAAAATCTTCTTAATGAGGCCGCACTTCTTGCCGCAAGAAAAGATAAAAAAGCCATTACTATGGACGAAATCAAGGAGGCAACAGTCAAGGTTGTTGTCGGTGCAGAGAAAAAGAGCAAAGTAATGAGTGAGAAAGAGAAAAAGCTCACAGCCTATCATGAGGCAGGTCACGCAATTCTCTTTGATAAGCTCGAAACTCAGGACCCTGTTCACGAGATTTCAATTATCCCGACAGGTATGGCAGGCGGTTACACAATGCCGCTCCCGAGCGAGGACAAGTCATACAACTCACGCAGAGGTATGTATGAGGATATCGTTGTAAGTCTTGGCGGTCGAGTTGCCGAAGAACTTATTATGGATGACATCTCAACAGGTGCGTCAAACGATATCGAAAAGGCTACAAAAACAGCCCGTGCAATGGTTACAAAGTACGGTATGACTAAGGAACTCGGTTGTGTATGCTACGGCACAGACAACAATTCCGTATTCCTCGGCAGAGATATGGGCAGCAGAACTCAGGATTATTCCGAGGCTACCGCTGCTAAAATCGATCAGCTTGTTCTTGATATGGTCAACAAGGCATATGGCGACGCTACTAAGATTCTCAGCGATAATATGGATAAGCTCCACGATATTGCAAAATATCTTATCAAGCATGAGAAGATGGGCAGCGAGGACTTTACTGCCGTAATGAACGGCACATATAAAGAACCCGAAGAAGTTGAGCAGGAAACTGCCGACAAAGAACCCTCAGCCGAAACAAAGGTTGACGAGTCCACAGAAGGTTAATATCAAATAAACATAGCCTCTCACAATGAGAGGCTATGCGTGTATATGAATCAAAATTTAAACGAATGTATGAAGCTGTGTCAGGTGTTTGACACAGTAAAGGGTAGATGAAATGGCACAGGATAAAATTATTGTGAGAGGTGCAAAAGAGCATAACCTCAAAAATGTAAATGTTGAAATTCCCCGTAACAAACTTGTCGTAATTACAGGACTTTCGGGTTCGGGCAAAAGCTCGCTTGCGTTTGACACCATCTATGCCGAGGGACAGAGAAGATATGTTGAAAGCCTTTCTTCCTATGCAAGAATGTTTCTCGGTCAGATGGACAAGCCTAATGTTGAAAGCATAGAGGGACTTTCGCCTGCAATATCAATCGATCAGAAAACTACTTCAAAGAATCCCCGTTCAACGGTCGGTACGGTTACGGAAATTTACGATTATCTCCGCCTTTTGTACGCAAGAATAGGTGTTCCGCATTGTACGGTTTGCGGAAGGGAAATCCGTCAGCAGACAGTTGACCAGATTGTCGACAAGATTATGACCTATGAAACGGGTACGAAAATTCAGGTTATGGCTCCTGTTGTAAGGGGCAGAAAGGGCGAACACGCAAAGGTTCTTGACAGTGCCGGAAAATCGGGTTATGTCCGTGCAAGAGTTGACGGGATCATCTATGATTTGTCGGAAAATATTCCGATTGAGAAAAATAAAAAGCATAATATAGAAATCATTGTTGACCGTCTTGTAATCAAGCCTGAAATAGCGTCAAGACTTTCAGACAGCATCGAAACAGCGTCAAAGCTTGGCGGCGGTCTTGTTACGGTGAACTTCAACGGCGATGAGGATGTGACTTTTTCACAAAAATATGCCTGTCCCGAACACGGTGTGAGCATTGACGAGCTTTCACCGAGAATGTTTTCATTCAACAATCCGTTCGGTGCGTGCCCAAAGTGTACGGGACTCGGCGTGTTCCTCAAAATTGATGAGAACAAAATTATTCCCGATATGTCAAAAAGTATCCGTGACGGCGGTATCAAGGGCAGCGGTTGGGCAATGGAAGGCAGTACAATTGCCGCAATGTATATGGAGGCTTTAGCGAAAAAGTACAATTTTTCGCTTGATGAACCGCTTGAAAATCTCCCGAAGGAAACTATCGACAAAATCCTCTACGGCACAGGTGATGATGAGCTGACAATCAATAAAAAATCGGTTTACGGCGGAGGTACTTATCAGCATAAATTTGAGGGTATAATCAACAACCTTGAACGCCGTTATCATGACACAAGCAGTAACTGGATTAAGGATGAAATCCGTTCGTATATGGCAGAAATTCCGTGCGATCTCTGTCACGGCGACAGACTTTCAGCCGAAAGCCTTGCAGTAACAGTCGGCGGACTTAACATTGCCGATTTCTGCAAAATGTCGGTTATTGACGCACTCGACTTTGTAGGTCAGCTCAAGCTTACAGAAAAAGAGCAGATTATCGGTGCTGAAATTATAAAAGAAATTAACGAAAGACTTAACTTCCTCAAGAGCGTAGGACTCGGCTACCTTACTCTTTCAAGAAGCTCGGGAACACTCAGCGGCGGTGAAAGCCAGCGAATCCGCCTTGCAACGCAAATCGGCAGTTCGCTTATGGGTGTGCTGTATATTCTTGACGAGCCGAGTATCGGACTTCATCAGCGTGACAATGAAAAACTTCTTGCAACCTTAAAGCGACTTCGTGACCTCGGAAATACTGTTATCGTTGTTGAACACGATGAGGACACTATGTATGCCGCAGATTGCATTGTGGATGTAGGACCCGGGGCAGGTATTCACGGCGGTGAAATTGTTTGTGTCGGTGATGTTGAAAAGATTAAGCAATGTCCGAATTCAATCACAGGCAAGTATCTTTCGGGCGAACGCAAAGTTCCCGTTCCCGAAAAGCGCAGAAAAGGCAACGGACTTTTCCTTGAAGTCAGAGGAGCGGCTGAAAATAACCTTAAAAATATCAATGTTAAAATTCCGCTCGGTGAATTTGTCTGCGTAACAGGTGTTTCGGGTTCGGGCAAAAGCTCACTTGTAAACGAAATTCTTTACAAAGCCCTTGCCCGTGACCTTAATCGAGCAAAGACAATTCCCGGCAAGCACAAGGAAATCAAGGGTATGGAAAATCTTGATAAGGTAATTGCCATTGACCAAAGTCCTATCGGCAGAACTCCCCGTTCAAATCCTGCAACATACACAGGTGTGTTTACGGATATCAGAATGCTTTATGCCGCTACAACCGATGCGAAAATGCGTGGTTTTACACCAAGCAGATTTTCATTCAATGTAAAGGGCGGCAGATGTGAGGCTTGTCAGGGTGACGGTATTATCAAGATTGAAATGCACTTTTTGTCAGATGTTTATGTTCCGTGTGAGGTCTGCAAGGGCAAGAGATATAACCGTGAAACCCTCGAAGTAAAGTACAAGGGCAAGTCAATCAATGATGTTCTTGAAATGTCCGTTGAGGAGGGAATGGAGTTCTTCTCAAATATCCCGAAGATTTACAGAAAGCTGAAAACCCTGTATGAAGTAGGTCTTGGTTATATAAAGCTCGGTCAGCCTGCAACAACGCTTTCGGGCGGTGAGGCTCAGCGTGTAAAGCTTGCAACAGAGCTTTCAAAACGCAGCACGGGCAAGACAATTTATATTCTTGACGAGCCGACAACGGGCTTGCACATTGCCGATGTACACAGACTTGTTGATGTCCTTCAGCTTCTTGTTGACGGCGGAAACACGGTTGTTGTAATTGAACACAACCTTGACCTTATCAAGACAGCCGATTATCTTATCGACCTCGGTCCCGAGGGCGGTGACGGCGGCGGTACAATCGTTGCCAAAGGCACTCCCGAACAGGTTGCAAAGGTTGAAAAATCATTTACGGGACAGTATCTTAAACCGTTGTTATAATTCTTATAAAGAAAAATAATCGTTTTAAAAAATAAATATAAAGAAATTTCGGAGAAATTGCATTGTTTAGTGCAATTTCTCCTTTTTTTGAGCCTGTAAGTGGGAGGTGATTTTTTTGACAGACCAAATTCTTATAGCGTTGATTTCATTTGCAGGAACTCTTGCCGGCTCACTTGCAGGCATTTTTACAGCGTCAAGATTATCAAATTATCGTATTGAACAGCTCGAAAAAAAGGTTGATAAGCATAATAATCTTGTTGAGCGTGTATATCTTATTGAGCAGCACGAGGCAGTTAATGACAACAAAATCAAAACAGCGGAACACAGAATAGCGGATTTGGAAAACGAACAAAACAAGGAAAGGAAAATATAATATAATGAGTAAAATAAAAATATGCTTAAAAAAGCCGTGTTTAAAAAGAGCGTTCAGAACATTTATTCAGACTGCTCTCGGTTATGTTATTACCAATGTAACGCTCGCTTTGGGCGGTCTTGATTTTAACGACGGTGATGTTGTAAAGAACGCTCTCATCGGTCTTGCTGTTGCGGCTGTTGCGGCAGGTGCATCGGCAGTAATGAATTTAAAAGAGGGAGAAGATAAAGACAATGAGTAAAAAAATATATCTCAGTCCGTCAAACCAAAACGGCAACACCTATGCAACGGGCGGTACGAATGAAATGGCTCAGTGCGACAAAATTGCCGTTGCAGCAGCCAAAGCGCTCAAGCGTTGCGGATTCGATGTTATGGTCGCAAAGTCGGGCACGCTTATGCAGACACGCTGTCCCGAATCGGATAAGTTTGGAGCAGACATTCATATGCCGATCCACACTAATGCGTTTAACGGCAAATATACGGGCGGTACAAGAGTGTTTTGCCTCAATTCAAACGGCAGAAAGGCTGCCGAGGCGGTAAAGTCTGCCCTCGGAGCAATTTCACCGGGCAAGGACGATTCAGTTAGCTACAAAACCGACCTCTACGAAATCAATGTGCCGAAGGCATTAACCGTGTATGTTGAGTGCGAGTTTCACGACACCGTGACAGGCTCGGATTGGATACGCAAGAATACTGTGGCAATCGGAGAGGCAATCTGCAAGGGTATGTGCAATTATTTTGATGTGAAATACAAAACTGACTCTGCAGGCTCAGACAGTTCAAAATCGGATTCTGATAAAGCTTTCAGGCGTTATATCGTGAGAATAACCTCGTCAAACGGCGTGAATATCCGTAAAGGTCCGGGTACAAATTACGATGTGAACGGTGCTGTTCCAAAGGGCGGAGCGTACACGATAGTCGAAGAAAAGTCGGGTGCAGGTGCAGTCAAGTGGGGCAAGCTCAAAAGCGGTGCCGGCTGGATAGCGCTTGATTATACCGAAAAAATAAGATAAACCAAAAAAGGAGTCGTGATTTTTCACGGCTCCGATTTTATGCAGAAATTATGTAATTATGAATTTTTTCCAAACGCAAAAAAGACCGTCAAATGACGATCCTTTTCGCGATTGTGTGTTTTATGAAAATGAATGTTTCAATAAAGAAGCAAACATTTTTGCCGAATATTTAATGAACAGGTAAGATTAAAGTTTTGAACTTTATCTTTGTTCATTGTCTTATATTATACCGATTTTTAGGGGTAAATTCAAGGTGAGAGGGTGCAATTCTAATATTCATACAGTCGAAAAGACAAACTATACAAAAAATCAAGAAGATGTTTGTGCAGTATTTTTTTAGAATCTTAAATTACCTGACAAAAACGATGATTTTAATAATTGGCTCTATACAAAATAAACAAAAAGTAAATCAATAAGAAATATTGTTTTTACTGTTAAACACCATTTTTAATTGGATTAATCTTTTTCCTGCGGATATTTGCCATAAAAACAAGTGCAACGATAAAGGCTACAGCTTCGCCGATAGGGAATGCAATCCAGATTATTGAAGATGCAAAATCAAAGCATGAAAAGATGTATGCAAGGGGCAGAGGAACAACAATAAGTCGTACAAGCGAAAGTATCAGCGAATGCACACCGTTGCCGAGTGCCTGAAAAATTCCCTGATATGCAATGTTAGCACCGACAAATATAAATCCGGGTGTGATAATTCTAATTGCAAGCATTGCAAGTTCGGTTGTCGATTCTGTAAGTGAGAATATTCCGAGTATCTGTTTTGCAAAAATTTGAAGAATTATAATTCCTGCGCAAAAAATTGATACCGTGTAAATAAGTCCGTATTTAATGCTGTCGTTCACTCGCTTTTTATCCTGTTTGCCGTAGTTGAACGCTATAATCGGAATCATCGCATTGTTCATGCCGAATGCGGCAAAAAATACAAACTGCTGAATTTTGTAGTAGATACCGTAAGCCGTAACCGCATCCGTTGAAACTCTTACAAAAATAACATTAATGCTGTATGTCAAAATCGACATAAGCGCCTGCATAATAATTGCGGGGATACCAACCTGATAAATCTGCCTGATAATCCTGCCTTCGGGTTTCATATACTTTAATGATGTGTTGAAATGCTTTGAATTGCATCTGAAATAGAAATATGCGTCAATAAAGAATGAAATGAACTGACCTATAACCGTTGCAATAGCAGCACCGTCAATACCGAGCTTCGGGCAACCGCACCAACCGAAAATCATAATCGGATCGAGTATCATGTTTACCACCGCACCGACAATCTGCGCAACTGTTGTCTGCATTGTATATCCCGTTGCCTGCAACAGCTTTTCAAAAATCATGTACATACTAACGCCCAGTGAACTGTAGGTGCAGATTTTAAGATACGAAACAGCCATTGATGTGATAATCGGATCGCTTGTTTGTGAGGCTATGTATGCGTCAACTCCGAAAATTCCGAAAAGCACAAAGACAACACAGGTGCAAAGTGCAAGAAAAATTGAGTTGCCCGAAATTTTACTGCACTTTTCTTTATTGCCCTCACCAAGACTTCTTGATAAAATCGAGTTGATGCCGACTCCCGTACCGACTCCGACCGCAACCATAAGCATCTGAACAGGAAATGCCAGCGTGAGTGCATTTACCGCATAATCACCGAGTGCGGGTATATTCGGATCTTTCATACAGCTTACAAAGTAGCTGTCAACGATATTGTACACAGCCTGTACAACCATTGAAATTATCATCGGAACACCCATAGTAAGCAAAAGCCTGCTTATTTTTTCAGTTCCCATCTTATTCATTTTCTGCGTTTTTTCCATTATATAACCTCCGATGTTTTTGACACAAAAAATGTGCAGCATTGAAAATCCGGACTTATGCCATTCAATGCTGCACGATTACTCTTATTATACACTTTTTATTATGCTTTTGTAATTGATTTACACACCAAAATTTTGGTAAAAACGCAAAATTTTTTTGTTGATTATCCGAATTATATGTCATAAACAAAGAAATTTTGAAAAACAGAGCATAGTCCGTACAAAGGGACAGTGAATGTATGTCACTTATAATATCGAACAAATGTTCTTGAATTTGTTCGATATGTTCTGTATAATGGAATTAGAAGGTTGAAAGCCCCGCCGACCTTCTAAATGAATAAAATCAAGGAAAGGATATCGGTATGGTTAATTATTTTGAATGGTCAATGGAATATAAAAATACTGCCGACAGCATTCAGGATGTTATCGACAGACTCAAAGCAGAAAAAAGAGGCAAATCGGAAATCAACAAAAAAGAACTTGATTTGAAAATTGCAAAATACAAGATTTATTATAATGAATGCATTCACATTTCAAATCATCTTATGGATAGATATTACGGAGTATGATAAAATGAAAAGAGAATTTATACATATTACAGACAACAACAAACACAGATTAATGTCGGATTCGGGATTTTGGCACGGCAGTACAAATGAAAACTCCCGTGATAAGATGAAGAAAATTCTTTCAATGGCTGTTCTGAACGAGCTTACCGAAAGACAGAGAATCTGTATTGTAGATTACTATCTCAACGGCAAAAAGGAAAAGGAGATTGCAAAAGAGCTGGGAGTCAACTCGTCAACGGTTTCCCGTCACATTATGAAGGCAAGGGATAAACTCAGACATATTGCGTCTTATTATGTAAATTAATCGTCAGCAATTTCAAAATCGGGAAGATACCACAGCAATGCTTCTTCGGCACTGCAGCCGTTTTTGCAAAGGTAATCAATTCCCGAAAGACTAACTCCGACACATTCGGCATTTGCGTCAAAATCGGCTTGGTAACAATCCCACGGAGATGCAACGCTGTGAATATACTTGTAATTTTCGTTTTTGTATGTAGTACCGTTTGAGGTTTCGGAATAGGGAACAAACAACGCTTCGCTGTTTTTGCGGAGCGTTTTGTTTTTTGCACTCTCAGCGGCTTTTTTTATTTCACCGTAAACATCCTTTATACTTCCCGATGTGTTTTCTTCATACAGAAAATCGTTTGCCTTGAAAGAATCGGGATTGGCTCTGTAATTTGTGTTCATAAGAATTGCAATCGCCTTTAGTGTTTCGGCAGAGTAGCTGTCTTTATACAATCCTGCCGTCAATGCACAGAGAATTTCGCCCGAATCTTTGGGCTTTTCGGGTGTGTCGGATGTTGAAACTGTCGGTTTTGCAAAAGACCGTTCAGAACATTTTGAAACTGCAATAGGGAGGCTTGCCGTGAGAATCAGCAGAAGGACAACTGCAATTAATTTTTCCTTCATTACCATGCTCCTTTATTTCGCACAAAAAAATAAATAATACTATTGTATTTTGTGACTTATTTTTTCTTGACATAACGGTTATGTTGGCTTAAAATAATATATGATTGATTCGAAATAATAATTACTTACAATTCATTTTGTATTTGTTTTTGCTGTTTGATTTTTCGGCGGCATATCAATAATCGTGTAACAAAGTCGTTTTTTAAAATTGTCTTGTTACGGTACAGAAACGGAGATTTTTATGAAAACCAAATATTCAGTTATACCATTTATTCCGGCTGTAATAGCTGCTATAGGTCTTAAAATTATGAGTATGTTCGCAGTTGACGGCAACGGATTGTTGTTCGGCATGAACAAGTCGGGCATTAACTATTTCATAATTGAAATCATACTCGGGCTTTTTGCGGTTTGTGTTTTAATTAACCTTTTTGACAAAAAGACGGCTCCCGTATATCCCGTTAAAAAGAATTTTGTTTCGGGTGCGTTTGCAGTTCTTTCGGGTATTGCAATTGTCGGTTCGTCATTTTTGGCTTTGATTAACGCAACTCCGGGTAACACGGATAATTATCTTTTGAGCATCATTGCGGCTCTGTTCTCAATTCCTGCGGCTATTGCTATGATTATGATCGGCAAGGTGCATTTTTCAGGCAAATCAATGGTATCAAATGCGTCGATGTTCTTTGTTTTCCCTGCACTCTGGGGATGCAGTGAGCTTGTTACGGAATTTCTCGCCGCAACAAAGGTTTCAATCTCCGCAAGCGATATGACGCCGCTCTTCTGCTACATTTTCATCACACTTTACCTTTTCTCAAGTTCAATGGTTGTTTCAAGGGTAAAGGGCAGAAACCCTGTTAAGGCTTGCTTTATTTACGGTATGCCCGCCGCCGCTGTTTCGCTTTCATACGGTGTCGGTGCTGTTTTGACATCATCTGTTGAAAACACAGGCATCAGCGCTCTTGTGAACGGAGTTATGTTTATTCTTCTCGGTATTTATATTGTTTCGTTTTCTGTTGAGATGTTTGCAGGCTGCCTTACAAAGGCGGAGGTTGAGATTATCGACAGCCTTCCCGAAGATGAGGATACATACGAAAACAGCTATATCAGCTCAGGCGGTTACGACGAGCTTGTTGTTTCTGATAAAAAGGAAGATGATGTTCCTGCAAGCGATGACAGCTATGCGACAGTTGCACAGGGACTTTCCGATTTTGTGATGGGCTATGATGAAGAAAAATATGACGATGCAACAATCAAAAACGAAAATATAGATGACGGTCTTGTTCTCGGCTACGGCGATGAAAATCAGACTCAGTTTGCACAAGAAATTGCCGCTGAACCTTTAAAAGAGAAAACTGCAGAGCCTGTTGCAGAAGCTCCTGCAGAGCCTGAAATTCCCGAAGAACCCGTGTACGCAAAGCGTCTTGATGTTTCAGAGGAAAAAACCGAGCCTGTAAAGGCAGAAGCTCCTGTTAAAGCTCCTGTTAAAGCCCCTGTTGAAGACACAGAGGTTTCAGACGACAGAATGAGCGAAATCGACAAACTTCTCAAGGAACTCGAAGATAAAAAATAATTAAAAACATCGAATTGGGTGTTGACATTCAGGTTTTAAAGTGATACCATACAAATGAAAAGAAAATTGATTTTTGATGAGGACACGATTTGCAGTCCTGCTTTTTCCAGAGAGCGAAATTACTTGCTGTGATATTTCGCAAAAAGCATTGCAAGTTACCACCTTTGAAACTGTGCAGGAAATGGCACGGCGTTTGGTTGCGTTAAAACCGTCAAGAGGGCTTTTCAGCCGAACTTGGGTGGAACCACGATTTATTCGTCCCAATATTCCGTTTTGGAATATTGGGATTTTTTGTTTTCATCACATATTAAAAAGGAGAATGGTTATGATTAATGTTGAATTAAAAGGCGGAGCAGTCAAGGAATTTGAAAACGGTACAACTCCCGCCGAAATTGCAAAATCAATCGGTGCAGGCTTGTACAAGTCTGTTTGCTGTGCAAAGGTTGACGGCGACCTTTGCGACCTCAGAACACCGCTTGAAAAAGATTGCAGGGTTGAACTTCTCACATTTGATAATGTTGACGGTCAGAAAACCTTCTGGCACACAGCATCTCATGTTCTTGCTCAGGCAGTAAAAAGACTTTATCCGAATGCAAAGTGTGCAATCGGTCCTGCCGTTGATAACGGTTTTTACTATGATTTTGATGTTGAAAAGCCTTTCTCACCCGAAGACCTTGAAAAAATCAAGGCTGAGATGAAGAAAATCGTAAAATCAGGTCTTGAGCTTGAAAGAGTTGAGCTTTCTCCCGAGGAGGCTGAAAAGAAACTTGAAGAGATGAACGAGCCCTACAAGGTTGAACTTGTTAAGGAACATTCCGACAAGGGCGAGCATATCACATTCTACAAGCAGGGTGAGTTTATCGACCTCTGCGCAGGTCCTCACCTCATGAGTGTTGCACCGATCAAGGCTATTGAACTCACTGCCTGCACAGGCGCTTACTGGAGAGGCGACGCAAACAACGCACAGCTTTGCCGTGTTTACGGTGTAGCTTTCCCAAAGGCGTCAATGCTTGAAGAACACCTCAAAAAGCTTGAAGAAGCAAAGCTTCGTGACCACAACAAGCTCGGCCGTGAGCTTGAATACTTTACAACTGTTGACTATGTGGGTCAGGGACTTCCTATTCTTCTTCCAAAGGGTGCAAGAGTTGTTCAGCTTTTACAGAGATGGGTTGAAGATGTTGAGCAGTCAAAGGGCTGTCTTCTTACAAAAACTCCTCTTCTTGCAAAGAGAGATCTTTATAAGATTTCAGGTCACTGGGATCATTACCTTGACGGTATGTTTGTACTCGGCGATCCCCATGATGAAGAAAAGGAATGCTTTGCACTTCGTCCTATGACTTGCCCGTTCCAGTATCAGGTTTATCTTAACAAACAGCGTTCATATCGTGACCTTCCGATGCGTCTTACGGAAACATCAACACTTTTCCGTAACGAGGCAAGCGGTGAGATGCACGGTCTTATCCGTGTTCGTCAGTTCACAATTTCAGAAGGACACTACATTCTCCGTCCCGATCAGCTTGAACAGGAATTCAAGGGTTGTCTTGAGCTTGCTAAATATTTCCTCGACACAGTAGGACTTCTTGAAAACTGTACTTTCAGATTCTCACAGTGGGATCCCGAAAACAAGAATAATAAGTATGAGGGCACAAAGGAACAGTGGGAAGAGTCACAGGCTGTTATGAAAACTATTCTCGATGACCTTGATGTTGACTATGAGATCGGTATTGACGAGGCCGCATTCTACGGTCCAAAGCTTGATATTCAGTACAAGAATGTATTCGGTAAGGAAGACACAATTGTTACAATCCAGATTGATATGCTCCTTGCCGAAAGATTCGGTATGTACTACATCGACAAGGACGGTCAGAAGAAGCTTCCGTATATTATTCACAGAACTTCACTCGGTTGCTTTGAAAGAACTCTTGCATATATGATTGAGAGATTTGCCGGTGTAATGCCGCTTTGGCTTGCTCCCGAGCAGATCAGACTTCTTCCGATAAAAGAGGGTAATGTTGAGTATGCACAGGGAATTGCAGACAGACTTACTTCACTCGGCATGAGAGTTACTGTTGACAGCAGAGATGAAAATATCGGTCCAAAGATTAAGGCTGCAAGACTTGAAAGAATTCCGTATATCCTTGTAATCGGCGACAACGAGATGGATTCATCAACAGTTACGGTTCGTTCAAGAAAAAGAGGAGAAATCCCGAATATGCCTGTTGACGAATTTGTTGCTCTTGTTAAGAACGAAGTAGATACAAAAGAAAAATAATTCTGAAATTTTTTCGGAGGGATGCTGATGTCCGGAGGATTCACTCCGTTTGATAAAAACAGCTACAGAGAATCAAAACGCAGACGAAAACAGGCGCTTATTGAGGAGAGAACGGGAAGAATTCTTCCCGTGTCAAATCCTCGGCGAAGGTACATTGCGTTAGCTTGTGTCGGTGTGATTCTTGTCGCAGCTATTGCGTTCGGAATTTTTTCAATACTTAAAAGTAATCAGAAAAGTAATTCCGAAACTCCCGAACAGATTCAGTCAGAAAGCGAAATGCTGCTGACGGTTGTTGACAGTGCAAATCCGCTTGATAAGGATTATGTGCCTGATCTTGAAACCGTGAACGGATTCAGAGTGAACAGGGACGCACTGAATCCGCTTGAAAATCTTTTGAAAGCGTCAAAAGAAAACGGCACCGAGCTTAAAATCAAGACTGCATATGTGAGTTATGATGAGCAGGAAGAAAGGTTTCAGTCCGAACTTCAAAAGATGCTGCAATCATCGGAATATACAACTGTCAGAGCAGAGGCGGAGGTCTTAAAAACCACGCCTCACGGCGGACAGTCGGAGGCACAGACGGGGTTGCTTGTCGAATTTGATTTTTCAAATTCGGGCTCAAAGGCATTTCTTGAGCGAAACTGCGTTGAATACGGATTTGTTCAGAGATATACCGAAAGCAAAACCTCAGTAACACGAATGAATCCGTCAGATTCGCTGTACAGATATGTGGGGATTGAAAACGCAAAGCGTATGCGTTCCTACGGAATGTGCCTTGAAGAGTACAAAAGCTACCTTCAAAAACAGGCAATCCCAAAATAAAATAAATATTTTTTAAAAACGCTTGCATTTTGCAATATTATGTTGTATAATTAATCCGTTAATTGTGTAATGTCAGGTAGGTGAAAACAATGAAAGAGAATATCCATCCTAAGTATGAGAAAACAACAATTACTTGTGCTTGCGGTAATGTTATTGAAACAGGTTCAACAAAGAAGGACATCCGTGTTGAAATTTGTTCAAAATGCCACCCATTCTTTACAGGAAAGCAGAAATTAGTTGATACCGGCGGACGCGTTGACAGATTCAAGAAGCGTTTCGGTATGGATAAATAATTTATTATGTAATTGTTTAGGCGGCACATTGTGCCGCCTTGTTTACTTTACGGAAACTTTGCATAACCGTGTGCAGAGTGTCTGTATAATTGAGGTATTATTATGGCAAAGGATTACAAAACCGTTTTAAGTAACGCAAAAGACGAATTTGTTGAAAAGCGTTCACGCTTTATCGGCTATTGCAAGCCTGTAACCTGTGAGCAGGAGGCTGTTGATTTTATCAACGAAAAACGCAGTGAACATTGGAACGCAACTCACAATGTCTATGCCTATTCTCTGCGTGAGGGCAACATAAAGCGTTACAGCGATGACGGTGAACCCTCGGGTACAGCCGGTATGCCTTGCCTTGATGTAATTGTAAAAAATGAAATTTATGATGTATGTGTTGTTGTTACCCGCTACTTCGGCGGTGTTTTGCTTGGCACTGGCGGACTTGTGAGAGCATATTCTCACGGTGCAAAAATTGCCCTTGATGCCGCAAAAATCGTTATGATGCAGAACTGTCTTGTCTGTTCTGCTCGTTGTACATACAACCAGTACGGCAAGGTTTCGGCACTTGTAACTGATAACGGCGGTGCCGTTGACGATACTGTCTATGAAGGCAATGTGCTGATTAAATTTCATATTAAACCCGATTTACTGCCACAGCTTAACAAAAAGCTTGCAGATGCCACTGCGGGTGAGGTTCAGGCGGTTTTTGATGAGGAAAAATATTATGCCGTTGAGTTATAAAGTTTTCTTTATGACAAAACTTTTTATGCTTTCGACCTCAAAAGCTAAAAAATGAAATACTTTTCAAAATAATTTCAAATATTTAAAGGAATATTCAAAAAAATTTCGTAAAAAGCTAATAGGTAAGCGAGAGGAGGAGTTTTATGGCTTTCCCTGAAAGTTTCTTGCAGGATTTAAAAATGCGAAACGATATCACGGATGTTGTTTCGGGTTATGTCAATCTCAAAAGACGGGGAAGAAATATGGTCGGTCTTTGTCCGTTCCACGGCGAAAAAACTCCCTCTTTTAATGTATATACCGAAAACGGTTCGTTCTATTGTTTTGGCTGCGGAGTAGGCGGAGATGTCATCTCTTTTATTATGAAAATTGAAAATCTTGACTATGTCGATGCCGTGAAGTATCTCGCTCAGCGGGCAGGACTTGAAATGCCCGAAAACAGCTATGATGACAGCATGAGCCGTCTTAGAAACAGAGTGTTTGAAGCTAACCGTGAGGCGGCAAGGTTTTATTATGCCGCTTTGTGTTCTCCGCAAGGCAGAAAAGGTCTTGATTATTTTCATTCAAGAGCCTTATCCGACAGAACAATCCGTCATTTCGGACTCGGTTATGCCGATGATAACTGGTCGTCACTATGCAATCATCTCAAATCAAAAGGCTTTAATGACAGCGAACTTGTTGCCGCAAATCTTGCGGTTCGGCACAGAAACGGCAACGGAATCTATGACAGATTCACAGACCGTGTTATGTTTCCGATTATTGATCTGAGAGGAAATGTTATTGCATTCGGCGGAAGAATTATGTCCGATGCAAAGCCTAAATATCTCAACACCTCCGATACCCCCGTGTTTAAAAAGAGTGCAAACCTGTTTTCGCTCAACAACGCAAAAAATTCGGGCAAGAGGACTCTGATTCTTTGCGAGGGCTATATGGATGTTATCGCTGTGAATCAGGCAGGTTTTACAAATGCCGTTGCAACCCTGGGAACGGCTCTTACAGGTGAACAGGCTGTTTTGATGAAACGGTATGCCGATGAGGTGATTATCTGTTACGATGCCGATGAGGCAGGTCAAAAGGCTACCGCAAGGGCAATTCCTATACTCAGAAATTCGGGACTTAATGTTAAGGTTCTTACAATTCCAAGCGGTAAGGATCCCGATGAATTTATCAAATCAAAGGGCAATGACGGTCCTGCCGCATTCAAAGCGTTGCTTGACAAATGCGGTAACGATGTTGAATACCGACTGCAAAAGCTAAAAAATGCACACAATATTCAGCTGACGGAGGGCAAGGTTGCTTTTCTTGAGGAGGCGGCAAAGCTGATTGCAACAATCAGCAGTCCGATTGAAAGGGATGTCTATTCTTCAAAGGTTGCATCCGAACTCGGAGTTGACAAAAATGCATTCAAACAGCAGGTGTCAAGGGTGTCACGCAGAGGTGAAAGGGCTGAAGAAAAGAAACAGACTCGTCAAATTCAGCTTGAACTCAGCCGAAGAAATGACAAAATCAATCCTGAGCATTTCCAAAAGCCACGCAGTTCAAGTGCCGAAGAAGCTCTTTTGGTTTATCTTTTAAACAATCCCGATGCATATGAGGAGATTTCTGCAAGGGTAAAGCCCGAACAATTTCAGAATACTCTGATGCGGAGGTTTTTTGAATATTTTAGCGCTCGCATTGAGAGGGGAGAAGATCCTCTTACGAATACGGCGGCAGATTTTACACAGGATGAAAATTCAAAGCTTTATCAGCTGATGTCACAGGCAATCCCGGGGGCGTCAACCGCTGAGGCAATGAATGAATACATAAATGTTATCAACGAGGAAAGCTCAAAGCTCAATTCCGGCGATTTAGCCGATGTTTCAAATGAGGAGCTTATGGCATATCTTGATAAAATAAGGAAAAAGAAACAGTAAACGCAGGAAAGGAAAATGAGTATGGCAGCTACACCTGATAAGAAAACAGTCGTAAGAGAACTTATGGAACTCGGTAAGCAGAAAGGTCAGCTTACAAACCAGGACATTCTTGATGCAATCGGTGAAATTGACTTTGATCCCGAACAGCTTGAAAAGCTTTATGATGCACTTGCACAGCTTGGCATTGAAATCGTAGAGGATTCGGGCGATATTAAAATTGACGATATCGACCTCGGCTTTGATGAAGGCAAAGACGGCGATTCACACGCTCAGATTGCAGAAACAGGCAGCGTTTCGGTTGACGATCCCGTAAAGGTATATCTTAAAGAAATCGGACGGGTTCCGCTACTTTCTTCCGATGAAGAAATCAACCTCGCAATCAGAATCGCTGACGGTGATGTTGCCGCAAAACAGCGTCTTTCCGAGGCAAACCTTCGTCTTGTTGTTTCAATTGCAAAGCGTTATCTCGGCAGAGGTATGCAGTTTCTTGACCTTATTCAGGAAGGCAATCTCGGCCTTATCAAGGCTGTAGAAAAGTTTGACTATACAAAGGGCTTTAAATTTTCAACATATGCAACATGGTGGATCAGACAGGCCATTACCCGTGCAATTGCCGATCAGGCTCGTACAATCCGTATCCCTGTTCATATGGTTGAAACTATCAACAAGGTAAAAAAGGTTCAGAGCCAGCTCCTTCACCAGAACGGTCATGAGCCGTCTGCCGATGAAATTGCCGCAGAAATTGATATGCCTGTTGATAAGGTTCGTGAAATTATGCGTGTTGCTCAGGAGCCTGTTTCACTTGAAACTCCTATAGGCGAGGAGGAAGACAGCCATCTCGGTGATTTTATCCCCGATAACGATGCTCCTGCACCTGCCGATGCTGCATCACACACAATGCTCCGTGAACAGCTTTCGGATGTTCTTTCAACCCTCACTCCCCGTGAAGCCAAGGTTCTCAAACTCCGTTTCGGCCTTGAGGACGGCAGAAGCAGAACCCTTGAGGAAGTCGGCAAGGAGTTTAATGTAACCCGTGAGCGTATCCGTCAGATTGAGGCAAAGGCTCTCCGCAAGCTCCGTCATCCCTCAAGAAGCAGAAAGCTCAAGGACTATCTTGACTATTAATCAGACTTTATGATTACTTTTGATGAATGCGGCGCAATGCTTGACGAAATTGCAGATTCCATGCCTTATGAATTATACAGGGATTTAAACGGAGGGATTTCACTTCTTCCGCAGTTAAAGGTTCATCCAAAAGCACTTAACAATGATTTGTTCATTTTGGGTGAGTACATACGCAATTCTCTCGGCAATGCAATTGTGTTTTACTATGGTTCAATCAACAGGGTATACGGCTCACTTGATAATGAGGAATACCGAAAAAAGCTCGTTGAAATACTTCATCACGAGGTTCGCCATCATAACGAGTATCTTGCAGGTTGTGATGACCTCGGAATTTTTGACAGAAATCAGATTGACGATTACCTTAGAAAACACAGGAAATAATCAAATGAAATTTTAAGAGGACAGCTTTTTCAAACAGAAAGCTGTCCTCCTTTGTTATCTTACCTTTATAATCTGCCCCGGATAAATTACATTCGGATTTGAAAGTCCGTTAAGCCGTGAGAGATTGTCAACGGTTGTTCCGTGCATTTGTGCAATTATCCACAGTGAATCACCCGGACGGGCAACATGATACTGCGTTTCCGCACTGCCGGCGGGAACCGTAAGGACCTGACCTACAAAAATAGCGTCAGGAGTTTGAATGTTGTTGTATTTTAATATGTCATTGACCGTTGTCTGAAAGAACTGCGCAATGCCAAAAAGCGTATTGCCCGGACGAACGGTGTACTGAACCATTTCCATATCTGTCCTCCTTGCTTTTCATAGTAACAATATATGCCTGTGACAAAAATGCGTTACTCCTGCATAAAATAAACCGTGTACGGAAAAATAACAATGCAGACAAAACACAGCGTTGTTCAGATTAAAAATATCTGAAAACGGTTTATGTTATAAAATTTCAATACGAGAGGGCATATAAATGGAAATAAAAATAGATACGATAATCGGCAGAGAAATAATTGATTCAAGAGGAAATCCTACGGTTGAGGCGGAGGTTGGACTTTCTGACGGAACCTTTGCAAAAGCATCTGTCCCTTCGGGTGCATCAACGGGAGAATTTGAGGCGGTTGAACTTCGTGACGGTGAAAAACGCTATCTCGGCAAAGGTGTGCAGAGAGCCGTTGAAAATATCAACAGCATAATTTCGCCTAATCTTTGTTGCGACTCACCTTTTGACCAGTGTGCAATCGACAGCAAAATGATTGAACTTGACGGCACAGAAAATAAGGATTTGCTCGGTGCAAATGCTATTCTTGCCGTATCGCTTGCCTGTGCAAAGGCGGCGGCAAAGAATCTCAGACTGCCGTTATTCCGTTATATCGGCGGAACATATGCGGTCAGAATGCCTGTTCCAATGATGAATATTCTCAACGGCGGCGCTCATGCGTCAAACAATATCGACATTCAGGAATTTATGATTATGCCTGTCGGCGCAAGGTGTTTTTCCGAGGGAATGATGCAGTGCTGTGAAATCTACCATACACTCGGCAAAATTCTAAAAGAGAATAATATGTCAACAGGTGTAGGTGATGAGGGCGGTTATGCACCGAGCCTGAAAAGTGACGAGGATGCAATTGAGTATATAATTAAGGCAATTGAAAAAACAGGTTATACTACCGATGAAATTAAAATTGCGCTCGATGCCGCATCTTCCGAATGGTATTCCGACGGAAAATATATTCTTCCAAAGAGAGGCGATTCGCTTTCAAGCGACGAACTTATTAATTATTTTGACAAGCTCTGTTCTGATTATCCGATTATCTCGCTTGAAGATCCGCTTTCCGAACACGACTGGGACGGTTGGCAGAATATTACTTCAAAAATCGGCAACAAAGTTCAGCTTGTCGGCGATGATTTGTTTGTTACAAACACAAAAAGACTTAAAAAAGGCATAGAGCTTGGAGCAGGCAACGCAATTTTGATTAAAATTAATCAGATAGGAACGCTGACGGAAACGCTTGATGCAATTGACACGGCTCACAAGGCAGGTTATCGCACGATTATTTCACACAGAAGCGGCGAAACGGAGGACACAACCATTGCGGATATTGCCGTTGCGGTTAATTCGGGACAGATAAAAACAGGTGCTCCGTGCAGAACCGACAGAGTTGCAAAATATAACAGACTTCTTCGGATTGAGAGCGCAATTGTTAACACTTCAACCTACGGAATATAACAGATTTCACCCCGACCGAGGTTGGGGTGTTTGTCTTTTAAGAACAAAATTTTATTATTATGTAAATTTAATTGCCAAATTGTATTTTTTTGACAGATTTTTCTTTGCTTAATATAAATTTAAAAATAAACTTTTAGAAATTCAGCATATTGCATATATTTGTCAAAGAAAATTCTACAACAATAAAGCCTTTATCAATTGCTATATTCTTAATCGGAATTAAAATATATTGCCTTATATGATAAAATTAACTAATGAAATGCTAACATTGGAATTCGTATGGACTATTGTAAAACAGTGCTGATTGTAACCTTTGTTTTGCTCATATCCGAATAAGTCAGGAGGCATTTTTGATTGTTTCTAAAAAGATTATTGGCAGGAGTAATGACAGCTATGATGATTACAGGAATGTGTGCGGCTGATGTTTCGGCAGCGGAAAGGAAAACTGTAACAGATTATCAGGCATATGCTGCAAATCTGGATAAGTCGGCATATTCAGGTAATGATTTGGGGGCTTCTTACTCAAAAAAGGCAACTACCTTCAAGGTATGGTCGCCTAATGCGGCGTCTGTTCGTGTGAATATTTTTGAACACGGCAGTGATAATGAGGGAGATGCAGGTTCTATAATGTCAAGAGCCATGTCGCTTGATAAAACAACGGGCGTGTGGTCTGTTACAATTAACGGTGACCTGCTTAACAAATATTATACCTACTCGGTAACACACGGAAAAACTACCAAGGAAACAGCCGATGTCTATGCAAAGGCGTGTGGTGTGAACGGTCAACGCTCAATGGTTGTCGATTTAAGCACAACCAATCCCGATGGTTGGGAAAATGATAAGCATGTGCTTGTACAGAATCAGACAGATGCGTCGGTCTGGGAAATCTCTGTAGCAGACTTTTCATCATCCGAATCAAGCGGTGTGAGTGAGGCTAACCGTGGCAAGTACCTTGCTTTTACCGAAGAAGGTACAACAGTCAACGGTGTTCAGGGTGCGTCATCAACCTGCGTTGACTATCTGAAAAAGCTCGGCGTTAAGTATGTGCAGATTATGCCGTTCTATGATTTTGGTTCTGTTGACGAGAGCAAGAACATTATGGACCAGTACAACTGGGGCTACGATCCTGTCAACTACAACTGCCCCGAGGGTTCTTATTCAACAAATCCTAAAAAGGGTGAAGTGAGAATCAAGGAATGTAAGCAGATGATTCAGGCGCTTCATAATGCCGGAATCGGTGTAATTATGGATGTTGTCTATAACCACACCTACACCTCTGATTCTTGGCTTCAGAGAACAGTTCCGAATTATTACTACAGAATGAACAATGACGGAACTTTCTCAGACGGTTCGGGCTGTTCAAACGATACAGCAAGCGAACATCTTATGTTCAGAAAGTATATGATTGATTCCGTTACATATTGGGCAAGCGAATATCACATTGACGGTTTCCGCTTTGACCTTATGGGACTTCATGATGTAACAACTATGAATTCAATTCGTACCGCACTTGACAATCTTTATGCAGACGGCAGCGGCAGTCAGATTCTTATGTACGGTGAGGCATGGGATATGGCAACCAATTGTGACGAAGGCACAGTATTGGCAAGTCAGAAAAATCTCAAGCAGTTGAGCGACCGCATCGGTGCGTTTGATGATACAATCCGTGATGCAATCAAGGGCAGTACAGGCGGTACGGACGGTGCTTTTGTTCAGGAAGGTTCACGCAGAGCCAACCTGAAAACAGGTATAGCAGGTCAGAGTGACACAACAACAGGCTGGGCAAATGTTCCGTCACAATGCGTAACATATGCGTCATGTCACGATAACCTTTGTCTTTACGATAAGCTTGTCGGCTCTGTTTACGGTGCCGACGGTAAATATCGCAAAAGATATGAAGATCTTGTTGCAATGAACAAGCTTTCTGCGGCAATTGTTATTACTTCACAGGGTATTCCGTTCTCACTCGGCGGTGAGGAGTTTTGTCGCAGTAAAGACGGTGATGAAAACAGCTATGCGTCAAGCAGAAAAGAGAATATGCTTGACTGGGAAAATGTCGATCTCTATTCAGATGTAATTGAATATTACAGAGGTCTTTATAAAATCCGTGACGCTTTTGCGGCATTTTCGGATTCTACTGCTGCAACAGCCAACAGCCTTACATATCTTTCCGATGTTCCAAAGGGTGTTACGGGCTACACAATAAATAACACCGAGAGCGGAAAATGGAATCAGATGTGCGTAATCTTCAACGGCTCCGATTCTGCACAGAATGTAACCGCAAAAGGCGACTGGGTTGTTCTTGCAGATAACAAGACAGCCGGACTTCGCAACATAAAGAATGTTACAAACAGCGTAAAGGTTGAGGCGCATTCAGCCGTTATTATGGTTGACACAAAGAGCTATGATTCTGCGGGAATTATGGATGATGAGGGCGCTGTTGTCATTGATTATTATGACAACAAAACCGAAAAACTCATCAAGTCACAGACGCTCACAGGCGAACTCGGCACAAGCTATGATGTGACAAATCTTGCGTCAACTCTTAATTATGATGTTAAGAAAACCGACGGTGAAATCAAAGGTGTGTTCACGGATCAGGTAGGTCATGCAAAGGTTTATGTTGAAGAATATGATGGTGAGATATCAACAGTTACCGTAAAGTTTGTTGACGAAACAAATAATACGGAAATTGAAGATTCTTTTCTTGTAAAAAACAGAAAGGGCGAGCAGTATTATACTCCCGACCTTCCGTCAATTAAAAATTACAAACTTGTTCTTGACGACCTCCCGACAAACGGTGCAGGCAAGCTTGATTCCGCAAGCAAGACCGTTACATACAAATATACCCGTGTGACTGATGATGAGGATAAGACTGTTTGCAGAGTCAATGCCATTTATATGGACGATTCAGGTAAAATTCTTGATACAAAGACAATCACAGGTGTTGAAGGACAGGCTTATTCACTTTCTCAAAATACATATGAGGAAAAAGATCTTGTAAGCGTTCCCGAAAAGGCAAACGGAACATTTAAATCGGGCGAAATCAATGTAGTGTTCAGCTACTCGTCAAACCCCGATCCGCTCAAGCAGATGCTTCCGTTTGTGTATGTCGGCACCGGTCTTATAATTGCTCTGTGTGCGGCGTCGGTTATTTATTCTTCAAACAAGCGTAAAAAACGCATTATGGCAGAGCTTGACATTGAAGAAGATTAATTAAAGGTAGTTATTTCCGTATGCTGACGGAATAGATTATAAAAATTAAAAGGAGGAATATTATCTATGAGAACTACGAAGAAAATTGTTTCTGCAGTTCTTGCAGCGTGCATGCTTGCCTCAACAGCAGTTGTGTCAAGCTTTGCCGCAACAGCCGATGACAGTTCGGCAGTTTCAAGCGACTACGCAAGAGACAATTCTTACACAAAGGCTGCTGAAGATATTGACGCTCAGTATGCTTACTCCGGCAATGATCTTGGTGTTACTTACACAAAAGATGCTACAACATTCAAGGTTTGGTCACCGACAGCAACCGGTGTTAAGCTCAATATCTTTACAACAGGTTCGGATGACGAGCAGGGTGCAACTAAAGTTGCCAGCTACACACTTGAAAAAATGCTCGTTGAAGGTGAGTGGAACGGTGTTTGGACGATTACACTCGTCGGCGAATGGAAGGATTATTATTACACATACTCAGTCACAACAACAGACACAACACACATCGGTTCAGATGCAACAAAGACTTATGAAACACAGGATGTATACTCAACGGCAACAGGCGTAAACGGCAAGCGCTCAATGATTGTTGACCTTGACGAGACAGATCCTGAGGGCTGGTCAAACGATAACCATGTTCTTCTTGATAAATCAACACAGTCATCAGTATGGGAACTCCATATCAAAGACTTTTCTTATGACAAGGCCTCGGGCGTAAGCGACGCTAACAGAGGCAAGTACCTTGCTTTCACAGAATCAGGTACAACTCTTAACGGCGAGGGCAAGGTTTCAACCTGTATTGATTACCTCAAGGAACTCGGTATAACAACAGTACAGCTTAACCCGTTCTATGACTTCCAGTCAGTAAATGAGGCAGGCGATGATTCTCAGTTTAACTGGGGTTATGATCCGGTAAACTACAATGTTCCGGAGGGCTCGTATTCTTCAAATCCGTATGACGGTAAAGTAAGAATCAAAGAGTGCAAGGAAATGATCAAGGCTCTCCATGACGCCGGCATTTCTGTTGTAATGGATGTTGTTTACAACCATACTTATTCAACTGATTCATGCTTCCAGTACACAGTTCCTAACTACTACTACAGAATGAAAACAACAGGCGCATTCTCAAACGGTTCGGGTTGCGGCAACGAAGGTGCAACAGAGCGTGCAATGTACAGACAGTATGTTATTGATTCACTCAAGTATTGGGTAAACGAATATCATGTTGACGGCTTCCGTTTTGACCTTATGGGTCTTATGGATGTTGAAACAATGAATATGGCAAGAGAAGCGCTTGACCAAATTGACCCACGAATCACAATGTGGGGTGAAGGCTGGGCAGGCGGTGACTCCTACCACCCGACTAACACTTGCTCAGGCACAAAATTCTATCCTGCAACACAGGCTAATGCGTCAAGACTCAGCGACAGAATCGCTATTTTCAATGACGGCATCCGTGACGGTATAAAGGGAAGTGCAATGGAAATCACCGATGTTGGTTTTATACAGGGCTCAAAGTCATCCGCAAAGGGTGTAAGCTACGGTGTTCGTGCCAACAGTTCAGGTACATACAAGTGGAAGGCTCAGGCTCCTTCACAGTGCGTAACCTATGATGCGTGTCACGATAACGCAACACTTTACGATCAGATTATTGCGTCAACAGGTCTGGCAGACTACGGAGAGAGAAATTCCGAGGCTGTTAAGATGAACAGGCTTGCAAGTGCAATTATCTACACATCACAGGGTATTTCATTCACACTTGCCGGTGAAGAAATGGCTCGTTCAAAAGACGGTGACACTAACAGCTACAAGTCGGCAGCTGACCTTAATATGATTAAATGGCAGAATGTTGTTGACTATGCCGATGTAGTTTCTTACTACAAGGGTATGATGCAGATTAAGTCGGCATTCTCGCCTCTCACAGCTATGGATAATTCATATGCTGACAAATACACATTCACAAAAAAGGTTTCTGCTTCAACAAATCAGATTTCATTCACAATTCAGAACGATGTTGAGGGTGAATGGAACAAGATGGCTGTTATTTATAACAATGCAACCACAGCTGCAGATGTAACCCTTTCGGATACATCCGTAACAGATTGGGTTGTTATCGCTAACGGTGAAACAGCAGGTCTTGACTCACTCGGCGAGGTGACAGGCTCAACATTCACAGTTCCTGCTCGTTCGGCTATCGTAGCTGTTGACAAGGCAGGCTATGAGTCGGCAGGCATCAAATCTTCAAACGGTAAGGTTAAGGTTAACTATGTTTACGAAGCAACAGGCGAAAAGCTTGAAGATTCTGTAATCCTTCAGGGTTCTGTAGGCTCAGGTTATGTAACAGTTCCGAGTGCAGTTATTCCCGATACATACATCGTAAGTCGTATTGGCGGAAATGCAGAAGGCAAATATACTTCCGATATGCAGGAGGTTACATACTACTACACAGACTACATTCCTGAATCACTCAAGAACGCTGACTTCAACGGTGACGGTGAAATTAATGTAATTGACGCTACACTTCTTCAGAAGTATATTGTAAAGCTTGAAACTACTACAGTTGATGAATCAGTTCTTGACCTAAACTATGACGGTACTTTCAACATTGAAGATTCAACAATGATAATGAAGTATGTTGCCAGAATTCCTGTATCTTCCGGTAAAGTAACAGTAAACTACTACTACACAGACGCTGACGGAAAACAGCAGAAGCTTACTGATTCAATCGTATTCGCAGGCAGAGCAGGCAGCACATATGAGTCAACTGCATTCAAGGTTGTTGGCTACGCTGTTGATCCGAACAGAATGCCGGAAAATCAGTCTGGTTTAATTCCTTACGGTGAGGCTGAGGTAAACTACTACTACATCGCATCAAGCCTTGACATCAAACTTCATGTAAAGCACAACGGTTCACTTACATGGACACCATACCTCTGGATATGGGGTTCAGACCTCAAGGGCAAAGACTCAGGCAACTTTATGTCAGAGTGGCCGGGTGATCCTATGACTGAAGGTGAAAACGGTTGGTTTGATTACAGCTTCACATATAAGGGAGCAGGTACATACAATGTAATTGTATCCGATAACGCTACTAACCAAACAATTGACTACAAGGGCTTTGTAGATAACGAAATGTGGATTGTAATTGATGACTCTGCTGTTATGGGCAGTACATACCTTACATTCTACACAGATAACCCTGAAACTAACCCCAACGCTCCAATCGCTGAGCAGGTTACACTCGGTTAATCTGAAATCACAAACACAAATTGCAAAAGAGGGCTGACCTTAAACGGTCAGCCCTTTTAATCGCTAAAAAAGGTTATTATTGCTCTGTAACGGAAAACTCCCCGACAGCTTATAAACTGTCGGGGAGTCATTGTTTATCAGTTGTTGTTCATTCTGTAGCAGAGAGTCATAAGGCTGTCGCTGAGATGAACATTCTCTACCATAGTATCATTATAACGAGCATTTATATCATAGTGGCTGAAATTCCAGTAATTCTTGATTCCGTGTGAATATAGCTTATCGAGAACATTTTCAACACAAACACGGGGAATGCACAAAAACGCTGTGTCAATATGATTTTTATTACAAAAATCGTCAAGTTCACTTTCGTTTTTAACTGTAATTCCGTTGAGCTTTGAACCGACTTTTTGTTCGTTGCTGTCAAAACAAGCGATAAGCTCAAAACCGAGTTTTTCAAAATTCATATGCATTGCAACGGCCTTACCAAGATTACCGGCACCGATAAGAATGGCCTTGTAATCGTTGTTAAGTCCCAGAATGTTCTTGATTTCCTCTTTCAGCTGACTTACGCTGTAACCGTAACCCTGCTGACCGAATCCGCCGAAGCAGTTAAGATCCTGTCTTACCTGTGAGGCGGTCACATTCATAATTTGTGCAAGCTTAGTTGAAGAAATTTTGTCAATGTTCTGGTCATTCAGTTCTGATAAAAAGCGGTAATATCTTGGCAAACGCCTGATAACCGACATTGAAATACTGTCATTCTTAGACATTACTCACTATGCTCCTTTAACCTTAAAATCAGAGAGATGCTGCAAGGCGCTCGTCAATAGCCTTGAGAAATTCTTCTGTGTTTACTTTCTTTTTGTTCTCAAGTGTCGAGATAGCGTAGAGATCGCCTGTCATAACGCCGTCCTCAATTGTCTTGATTGTTGCGGCCTCAAGCTTGTCTGCAAACTTCATAAGATCGTCAAGACCGTCAAGCTCGCCTCTTTTGCGGAGAGCGCCTGTCCATGCAAACAATGTTGCAACAGAGTTTGTGGAAGTTTCTTCGCCCTTGAGATACTTGTAGTAGTGGCGCTGAACTGTGCCGTGAGCAGCCTCGTATTCATAGATACCGTCGGGAGAAACAAGCACGCTTGTCATCATTGCGAGCGAACCGAATGCAGTTGCAATCATATCACTCATAACATCGCCGTCATAGTTCTTACAAGCCCACATATAACCGCCTTCACTTCTGATAACTCTTGCAACAGCGTCATCAATAAGTGTGTAGAAATATGTAATACCTGCGTTCTCAAACTTCTCTTTGTACTCATTCTCAAAGATTTCGTTGAAGATGTCCTTGAATCTGTGGTCATAAATCTTGCTGATTGTATCCTTTGTAGCAAACCAAACATCAAGCTTCTGATCAAGTGCATAGTTAAAGCATGAACGGGCAAATGATGAGATACTCTTGTCAATGTTGTGCATACCCTGAATAATACCGTCAGTCTTGAAGTCAAAGATTGTGCTTCTTTCCTCGGTACCATCAGGCTTTGTAACACAAAGCTCTGCCTTGCTTCCTGCCTCAACCTTCATCTCTGTGTTCTTATAAACATCACCGTATGCGTGACGGGCAATGCAGATTGGCTTTTTCCATGTAGGAATGTAGGGAACAATACCCTTAACAAGAATCGGGCTTCTGAATACCGTACCGTCAAGGATAGCACGAATCGTACCGTTAGGTGATTTCCACATACTCTTGAGGTTGTACTCTGTCATTCTTGCGGCATTAGGTGTGATTGTGGCACACTTAACGGCAACACCGTATTTCTTTGTTGCGTTGGCGCTGTCAACTGTAACCTGATCGTCTGTCTCGTTTCTGTGCTCAAGACCGAGGTCATAATATTCTGTTTTGAGGTCAACATAAGGTGTGATGAGAATGTCTTTAATCTGTTTCCAGATGACTCTTGTCATCTCGTCGCCGTCCATCTCTACGAGAGGAGTGACCATTTTAATTTTTTCCATATCAGCTGTTCTCCTTTGTGTAGTCAAGCAGACCGCCTGCAATGATAATGTTTCTTGTTCTGTCTGAAAGCTCACAGTCAGCAACAATTGTGTCGCCTGTTGTCTTGTTTACAACAGTAACCTGCTTGCCGTTTGCAATTTCGTCCTTAACATTCGGGAGTTCAAGCATATCGCCAAGCTTGATTTTATCATAATCTTCTGCGTTTACAAATGTAAGCGGAAGAATTCCTGCATTGATAAGGTTGCTCTTGTGAATTCTTGCAAAGCTCTTTACGAGTACAGCCTTAACACCGAGGAAAAGGGGAGCGAGAGCCGCATGCTCACGGGATGAACCCTGACCGTAGTTTTCACCGCCGACAATAATGCTCTTGCCGAGTGTCTTTGCACGGGTTGGGAATTCCTTGTCGCATACTGTAAAGCAATGCTCTGAAATTTTCGGAATATTTGAACGGAGCGGAAGAATCTTTGCACCTGCAGGCATAATATGGTCGGTTGTAATGTTGTCGCCGACCTTGAGTGAACACGATGCTTCGATAGAATCTGTGAGCGGATGAGTTTCGGGATAGCTCTTGATGTTAGGACCACGGAGGATTTCTACGCTGTCCATTTCTTCAACAGGAGCGGGATCAATAACCATATTGTCATTGATGAGGAATTTTTCGGGCATTTCAATCTCAGCAGCCGCACCAAGACATCTCGGGTCTGTGAATACGCCGTTAATTGCTGAAACTGCTGCAGTTTCGGGAGATACAAGATAAATCTGACCGTCTGCCGTTCCGCTTCTGCCTTCAAAGTTACGGTTGAATGTTCTAAGAGAAATACCGCCGCTGTTAGGTGACTGACCCATACCGATACAAGGACCGCAGGCACTTTCAAGGATTCTTGCACCTGCCGCAATCATATCACCGAGAGCCCCGTTGAGAGCGAGCATATTAAATACCTGCTTTGAACCCGGAGCAATTGCAAGCGATACATTATCTGCAACCTTTTTGCCCTTGAGAATGTGAGCAACTCTCATAAGGTCAAGGTAACTTGAGTTTGTACATGAACCGATACAAACCTGATCAATCTTCTTGCCCTCAAGCTCTTTGATTGGCTTAACATTGTCAGGTGAATGAGGACAGGCTGCGAGCGGTTCAAGCTCTGAAAGGTTGATTTCGATAACTTCGTCATAAACAGCGTCATCATCAGCTTTGAGTTCTGTATAATCCTCCTCACGGCCCTGAGCCTTGAGGAACTTTCGTGTTGTTTCATCAGACGGGAATACAGAAGTTGTAGCACCAAGCTCTGCACCCATATTTGTGATTGTTGCTCTTTCGGGAACCGTAAGTGTGGCAACACCTTCTCCACCGTACTCAACAATCTTGCCGACGCCGCCCTTAACGCTCATAACACGAAGAACTGCGAGAATAATATCTTTTGCAGAAACCCACGGACTGAGTTTGCCCGTAAGATTAACTCTTACCATTTTCGGCATAGTAATATAGTATGCGCCGCCGCCCATGGCAACAGCAACATCAAGACCGCCTGCACCGATTGCGAGCATACCGATACCGCCACCCGTTGGAGTGTGGCTGTCAGAACCGATTAAAGTCTTTCCCGGTTTGCCGAATCTTTCAAGGTGAACCTGGTGACAAATGCCGTTGCCGGGTCTTGAAAAATAGATACCGTGTTTTTTACAAACAGACTGAATAAATCTGTGGTCATCGGCGTTCTCAAAACCTGTCTGAAGTGTGTTGTGGTCAATGTAAGCAACGCTTTTTTCTGTTTTTACTCTCGGAATGCCCATAGCCTCGTATTCGATATAAGCCATAGTACCTGTTGCATCCTGAGTAAGAGTCTGGTCGATTTTAAGACCGATATCACTGCCAACGGTCATTTCTCCGCAGACAAGATGATTCTTGATGATTTTCTGCGCAATCGTGTAGCCCATAATATTACCTCCTAAAAATTAATGCCTATCATAATTCAGGTCATGCAAAAAAATGCAAAACACTATGTTAATTATATAACAATCTTGAGATATTGTAAAGAAAAATTCACGCAAAATGAGTAAAAATCGTTATTTTTTCACTAAAAAATATTTTTTGCGGTTTTCTATCGGAAAAATGTTCAAAAAGTGTCGGATATTAGCATAAAAGGTGATGAAAAATATAAATTGAATTTTAGCTTTTATAGTGTTATAATGCTTGATGTATGCAATAAGATTTAAGTGATTTTAGCAAAACGAGGTATTTTTATGGATGTAAGAGAGAATTTAAGAAATATTGCAATTATCGCCCATGTTGACCACGGCAAAACTACTTTGGTTGACCAGCTTTTGAAGCAGAGCGGTGTTTTCAGAGCAAATGAAAATGTAGAAGAAAGAGTAATGGACTCTAATGACCTTGAGCGTGAAAGAGGTATCACAATCCTTTCAAAGCCGACAGCCGTAATGTACAACGGCATCAAAATTAACATTGTTGACACCCCAGGTCATGCCGATTTCGGCGGTGAGGTTGAGCGTATTCTCCAGATGGTTGACGGTGTTGTATTGCTTGTTGACGCATTTGAGGGGTGTATGCCGCAGACAAGATTTGTTCTTAAAAAGGCACTCGGCCTCGGCAAAAAGCCGCTTGTTGTTCTTAACAAAATCGACCGTCCCGGTGCAAGACCCGAGGAAGTTGTTGACGAGGTTCTCGACCTCTTTATCGAACTCGGTGCCGACGAAGATCAGCTTGAGTTCCCTGTAATTTATGCGTCTGCCCGTGACGGCTATGCATCAGAGGATTATCATGAACCCGGTACGGATATGAAACCTCTCTTTGACGCAATCGTAAAAGAAATCCCTGCTCCTCAGGGTGATATGAACGGAGGACTCCAGCTCCTTATTTCAAACATTGACTCTGATAAGTTTGTCGGCAGAATCGGTGTAGGCCGTGTTGAAAGAGGTACTGCAAAGAACGGACAGGCTGCCGTTCTCTGTCACACAGACGGTACAACTCAGAATGTAAGAATTGCAAAGCTCTATCAGTTTGAAGGACTTAAAAGAGTTGAATGTGACACTGCAACACTTGGTGACATCGTTTGCGTAAGCGGTGTTCAGGATATCAACATCGGTGAAACAATCTGTTCAAACGATTGTGTTGAGCCGCTTCCGTTCGTAAAGATTGACGAGCCTACGGTTTCAATGAACTTTATCGTAAACAACTCACCGTTTGCAGGCAGAGAGGGTAAGTATGTAACCTCCCGTAACCTTCGTGACAGACTTTTCAAGGAAATTGAAACAAATGTTGCACTCCGTGTTGAAGAAACAGACAGCGCCGATACATTCAAGGTATCGGGCAGAGGTGAACTCCACCTTTCAATTCTTATTGAAACAATGCGCCGTCAGAATTATGAATTTCAGGTTTCCCGTCCGCAGGTTATTACAAAGATGATTGACGGCAAGCTTCATGAGCCTATGGAGTTTCTTATCATCGAAGTTCCCGACACATATGTCGGTCCTGTAATGGAAAAGCTCGGTTCAAGAAAAGGTGAGCTTATCAATATGGGTACTCGTGAAGGCGGTGTTACTCACATCGAATTCAGAATCCCGTCAAGAGGTCTTATGGGTTATCGCCCCGAATTTCTTACAGATACAAACGGTAACGGTATTATGAACCATGTATTTGACGGTTATGAGCCATACAAGGGTGAAATCGTAACCCGCCATCAGGGTTCACTTATCGCTTTTGAAACAGGCGAAACTGTAACCTACGGTCTTTATGCCGCTCAGGAAAGAGGCAGACTCTTTATCGGACCCGGTGTTCCTGTTTACGAGGGTATGATTGTAGGTGCAAGTCCTAAGTCTGAGGATATCACAGTTAATGTCTGCAAGAAAAAGCACATCACAAACACCCGTGCATCGGGTTCTGATGATGCCCTCAAGCTTACACCTCCGACAATTATGTCGCTTGAACAGTGCCTTGAATTCATTGCTGATGATGAGCTTGTTGAGGTTACTCCCGAAAATATCCGTATGCGTAAGCGTATTCTTTCAAAAGAACAGCGTATGAAACAGGCATTCCGTAAGAAATAATTAAAATAATGAGTTATGTAATTCTTGACCTTGAATGGAACGGTTCATACAGCAAGGTTCTGCACAAATTTGTCAATGAAATAATTGAAATCGGTGCGGTTAAGCTTGATGATGAACTGAATGTATGCGATACCTTTACAATGCTTGTTGCTCCGAAAATCGGCAAAAAGCTATGCAGTAAGGTAAAACAGCTTACTAAAATAACAAATGAAGAGTTGAAGGACGAGGGCGTCAGCTTTATCAAAGCAATCAGCCTGTTCTCGGATTTTCTGGGTGACGGTGTGCTTATGACATGGAGCGACTCCGACCTTCATGCTCTTATCGAAAACTACAGCTACTACACGGGCAGAACCAGACTTCCGTTTCTCTCACGCTATTGCAATCTGCAAAGCTATTGTGAAGATTGTCTTGATTTGCACGATTCATCCTGTCAGCTGGGACTCGGTGCCTGTGCCGAAATGGCAGGTGTTGATTTTTCGGAAGATGATCAGCACAGGGCGCTTGCTGATGTGTACCTAACATTGGAATGTATGAAGGCTTTTTACGGTAAGTATCCGTTAAAGCCGTACATTAAGAATGCTGTTTGTGACGAATTCTATGACAGACTGCTGTTCAAAAATCATTTTGTCACAGATATCAACAGTCCCGATGTTGACAAAAGTGTTATGTTTTTCGATTGTGAAGATTGCGGAAAACCGCTTGTTCAGCTTTCAAAGTGGCGACTTCACAACAAAAGCTTTACCGCCGAATTTTCATGCAAATATTGCAGAAAGAAGTTCAACGGCAGAGTATCCTTCAAAAAGAAGTTTGACGAAGTTTCGGTAAAGAAAAAGCTTAACGAAAAGGTTGAAAAGAAGCCCGAAACAAAAGAACAGGTGAACACCGTTTCGGCAAACTGAGTGCCTTTTGTATATGGAGTTATTTCTATGATTATAAAATTCTTTGATAAACTTCATTATAAACTTTCTTTATCCGAAGAACACATAAATGATATAATTAAAAGTAATTCTAAGTATGGTGCTGACATTAAGAGAGAGGATTACTCCTATGATGTAAAATTTACGGATAAGGGCTTTAAAATGAAATTTGTACTGGTTAAAAATTACGGTGGAATTTATAGCCTGAGTCCGATTTTTTCAGGTAAGATAGAGGAAGATTGTGGATATTCTGATTTAACTGTCAGAATGATTCCAAGTCCGATGATGGTTGTTGTTTTCATAATCTTTTCGTTTCTCTTCTTTATCGGTTGTAATCTTATTTTGACAGGAACGCTTAATCCTCGTTTTAAAGGTGTAGGCTTTGTGATTATATTCTTTTGTGTGTTCATACAACTTACTAATAGGTTCTTCAATAATATGAAAAGTATTGTTGACGGATTATTTAGTAAATATCAGATTAAGGATAACTAAGATTTAAAATTGTTATTATCTTAAACATTATATAGGGCAGAGCGTTTTGTTCTGCCCTTTTTTTGTGAATACAGATGATTGTGTCGTACTCCTCACAACGCACACCGAATTTTCACATACTATTTTCTTGCTTTCAACATTAATTCAGCCGTATTTCATATACTTTTCACTTTGGGGCTTTATTATATCTACAACATCAAAAAACAACACCGACATTCGATGAAGTCTTTTGAAAATATAACTTTTAATCGGAGGTACAGTTATGAACGATAACTTTGAAAACAATAAAAACGGTTATGACGGTTATTCGTCAGATAATAATACTGCTGACAACAACTATCAGGATATTCATTCATCATCAGATTCACAGTCTGCATCAACTGCAGAAAATACAGAAAGCTCTTATGAATGGAACACAAACTCGACATCAAGTGCAAATTCGGGTGAGTACCGCCATTCGTATATAAACGGTAACAACGAGAATGCGTCACACAACCCTAACCGTTATGAAAGCGCTTATTCTTCAAACACAGCATCGGGTACATCTTCACAGAACTACTCATCGGATTCATACGGTTCACAGTATTCTTCAAACCCATATTCTTCACAGCAGACTAACAACTATTCATACGGCAATCCGTCACAGAATCCATACGGCTCACAGTCGGGTTCACCGTATGCAAATCAACAGTATTCCGCACCAAAGGCTAAGAAAGTAAAAGTTAAAAAGCCTAAAAAGCCGAAGAAACCCGCATCAAAGGGTTTTGTAGCCGCAATGCTTGTAGCTGCAATCATTCTCGGCGGCGGTGCAGGATTCGGTGGCAGTATGCTTGCATCATCACTTAACAACAACTCATCTTCAAGTGTAAACATCAAGCAGGCATCCGCAAACAGCACATCAACCACAAGCAATGCCGCTCTCAGCGGAACAACTTCCGAAATTGTTAAGAAAACAGCCGACAGCGTAGTTGAAATCGCTACCGAAAGCGTTGTAACAGGCGGATTTGCTCAGCAGTATGTTCAGCAGGGTGCAGGTTCAGGTGTTATCATTTCCGAGGACGGTTACATCATCACAAACCACCATGTAATCGAAGGTGCGGAGAATATCACGGTAACACTCCGTGACGGTGCAACTTCATACAAGGCTAAGTTAATCGGCAGTGATGAGGACAACGATATCGCACTTCTTAAAATAGATGCAACAGGTCTTTCAGCCGCAACAATGGGCAACAGCTCAGATCTTGCAGTAGGCGACTATGTTGTTGCAATCGGTAATCCGCTCGGACAGCTCGGCGGTACAGTAACAGATGGTATTATCAGCGCACTTGCCCGTCAGGTAACGGTTGAGGGTAAGAGTATGACGCTTCTCCAGCACAACGCTCAGATCAGCCCCGGTAACTCAGGCGGCGGACTCTTTAACTCAAACGGTGAGCTTATCGGTATTGTAAACGCAAAGGACAGTGCAACAGAGGTTGAAGGTATTGCATTTGCTATTCCGATTAACAATGTTCTTGATATAATTGACGATCTCAAAACATACGGTTATGTAAAGGGCAAGGTTGACCTCGGTATGGAGCTTACAGATATCACTTCCGACGATTCCGCATTCTACTACGGACTCAGCAACACAGGCTGTTATGTTCTTTCGGTAACAAGCGGTTCTAATGCAGAAAAAGCAGGATTTATGAGAGGCGATATGATTACCGCAGTAAACGGTACAAGTGTTTCTTCAAAATCAGACATTGAAACAGCCCTCAAGGATTCAAAGGTGGGAGACACAGTGACTTTTACCGTTACAAGAAGAGGTAAGACTGCAAATCTCAAGCTCACTCTTGCAGAATATTCACCGAGCGGCAGTTCTTCAACAGGCAATTCAAACACACAGAATAAGTCGTCACAATCACAGGGCAAAAGTTCCGATAACAGTGACAGCGACTCAATCTGGAACTATATGTTCGGTCAATAACAGCCAACAAGCTTTTTAGCTTTTTATATAAATATTCATACAGCCAAAGCTGTAGACAAAAACTCTCTCTTAACGAACAAAGCTCCGTAACCGCACGGAGCTTTGTTCATCTTTTACTTAATATTCAATAAAAGAAAAAAGAACCGTGCCATAAAAGCACGGTTCTTCTGTTTGTTTAAAAATCTTATTTATTTTCTTCCATATATTTAAGCTGTTTGTAAATCATATTGGCACACATATACACATTACCGCCGCCCATTGTGAGAATGAGGTCGCCCTCTTTTGCATTCTTGCAAACATAGTCGGTAATTTCTTCAAATGTGTCAAGACATACAGAACCCGGAACTTTTGCACCGAGGTCAGTAGAATAGATGTTATATGTGTTTGTTTCACGAACAGGTAGAATAGCCGAAATAATTGCCTGATCCGGAATTTTAAGAGCCTCCGCAAAATCGTCAAGGAGCATGGCTGTTCTTGAAAATGTATGCGGCTGGAATATTGCCCAAACCTTGTTAAAGCCCATTTTCATTGCGGCATTGAGCGTTGCGGTAAGTTCTGTGGGATGATGAGCAAAGTCATCGGCAACAGTAATTCCGTCAGGTGTGCCGAGAATTTCAAATCTTCTGTGAACACCGCCGAACTTGTGAAGATTCTCGGAAATTTCCTTCGGAGTAGCGCCAAGATAATGTGCAGTAGCCGCAGCGGCAAGTGCATTATAAATGTTGTGCTTTCCGGGAACGATAAGCTTAATCTGTGTGAGCTTCTCCCCCTTGAAGTAAAGGTCAAACTGTTCGTGAACACCCTTGTCTGCGCTGATGTTTTCAGCTCTGTAATCGCAGTTTTCGCCAAAACCGTAGGTGATTTTCTCAATCTCAACATCCTTTACGGCATCAAGAGTGTTTTCATCGTCACCGTTGATAACAAGCAAGCCTGTTGTCTGATGAGCAAATTTGTTGAATGACTTCTTAATGTTGTCAAGATTCTTGAAGTAGTCAAGATGATCTGCGTCAATATTAAGAATAATCGAAATAAACGGATTGAGCTGTAAGAATGTGTCAACATACTCACAAGCCTCACAAACGATTACATCGCTGTGACCGACATAGCTGTTTCCGCCGATAAACGGAAGTTTTCCTCCGATAATAGCTGACGGATCAAAACCGCTGCCGATAAGCACCTGTGAAAGCATAGCTGTTGTAGTTGTTTTGCCGTGTGTACCCGAAACCGCAATACTTCTTCTGTATCTTCTTGTAACAATACCGAGCATTACGCTTCTTTCAATGCACGGAATACCGAGTTCCTTTGCCGCCTGTCTTTCGGGGTTAGTTTCCTTAATAGCCGCTGAGTAAACAACAAGCTCTGCACCCTTGATATTTTCTGCGGCGTGTCCCATAAATACGGGAATGCCGTAACCCTTAATTCTGTCAAGAGTTTCACCCTCGTTCATATCCGAACCCGAAAGCTCATAGCCCTCGTGGTGAAGAATCTCAGCCAGCGGACACATTCCGCTGCCGCCTATACCGATAAAATGTATTCTTTTTATGTTATCCATAAGACTGTCGTAATTCACAATAGTCCACTCCATTCCTGATAAGTATATTTGTCTGTCAGAAAAATCATTCCGCTTTGCCTGTATTTAAGTTGGAACACAAGTTGATTTGCATTCAAAGAGCAATGCCGTGACAGAACTGCAACACTCATATTATAAGACGAATGGACAAAAAAATAAATACCTAATTTAATATTTGTGCAATTTTTGTGTATTGTACGGATACTGTGTTTTAATTGTTGCCAAATTGTAGAGTAAATGCTAAAATAAAGGGGAATAGGATTATAACTAAAAATACACATAAAATGGCAGAGTGATAAAATGACTTTAAAAAAGAACGATATTGTAAACCTTACAATAACTTCGGCAACTGCCGAGGGCAGCGGAGTCGGAAGAACAGATGACGGCATTGCCGTTTTTGTACAGGGTTCTGCAATCGGTGACGAACTCAAGGTGCGTATATTAAAAGTTAAGAAAACCTACGCTTTCGGCAAAATCGAAGAAATTCTCGTTCCGTCCAAGGCGAGAATTACTCCCGACTGCGAAAACTTTATGAAGTGCGGCGGTTGCACATGGCGACATATTTCTTATGAAGAAGAATGCAAAATAAAACAGCAAAGAGTTGAGGATGCCGTAACACGCATCGGCGGTCTTAATAATGTTGTTTTCAAGCCGATAATTTCGTCCGATAATATCACAAGATACCGCAATAAGGCACAGTATCCTGTCGGTCTTGATCGTGACGGAAATGTTGTGACGGGTTTTTATTCATTCCACAGCCACCGCATAATCAATTGCACCGACTGTATTTTACAGCCCGAAATTTTTGCAAGGGTAATTGAAATTACAAAAGATTTTATCGCAAAAACTAACACGGAAATTTATGACGAAACAACAGGCAAGGGCAGACTTCGCCACATTTATATCAGAATTGGTGAGGTTTCGGGCGAGCTTATGGTGTGCTATGTTGTCAACGCAAACGGTCTTAAACAGGAAGACTTACTCGTGAAAATGCTCAAATCCGAACTTCCGCAGTTAAAAAGTGTGATTATTAATTCTAACAGAGAAAAAACCAATGTTGTTCTCGGCAGAAAAAACAGAACAATCTTTGGAAGTGACCATATTACCGACACACTTTGCGGATTGCAGTTTAAGATTTCACCGTTTTCGTTCTGGCAGATCAACAGAAAACAGGCTGAAAAGCTTTACGGCAAAGCCAAAGAATATGCAAATCTTAAATCTGACGAAATTCTGCTTGATTTATACTGCGGAACGGGTACAATAGGTCTTACAATGGCTGATTCCTGTAAACAGCTTATTGGTGCGGAGATTGTTGAAGATGCCGTGAAAGATGCGAATGAAAATGCAAAAGCAAACGGCATTGAAAATGCACGATTCATCTGCGGAGATGCCTCAGATGCCGCATTTCAGCTTGAAAAAGAGGGTTTAAAACCCGACTGCGTAATTCTTGATCCACCGAGAAAAGGCTGCGGTGAAGAGCTTGTAAAGACAATTTCAAGAATGTCGCCGAGCCGTGTAGTCTATGTATCCTGTGACCCCGCAACTCTCGCAAGAGATTTTAAATTCTTCACAGAAAACGGCTACACCCCCAAAGAAATCACCCCCTGCGATATGTTCTCCGGAACCTCCCATGTGGAGAGCGTGGCTCTGTTGACTAAAGTACAGGAGTAAAAGTATGAAAATTATTAAATTTGAAGAAATCTATCGTGATGATATGATTTTTATGGTTTTACAGGCAAAAGATGCTTTGGGTAGAAAACCTACTATAAATCCTGACCTTCTTGATATTAAGGCAAACTATCTTGATTACAATGATATGTTTTGGCTTGTAATAGATGAAAATGACAGGGTAGTCGGTTGTGTTGGATGTTCAAGAATTGTTTATACAGATCAAGCATTTTTGCATAGGCTTTATATAAAACCATCATTAAAACGAAAGGGAATCGGTTCAAAGTTACTTAATACGGCAGAGTTATGGATGCGTGAAAACGGTGTTGCTGTTTCAAAAGTACATTTGGGAACACCAAAAGAGCAGTGGTTTGAATCTTATGCTTTTTATCCGAAACACGGATATATAGAATATGAACCAAGGTATATGATGAAGGTTCTGTAAATCCCGATTTGTACAGAGCTGATTTTTATTTTATTGAGGAAAAACATATGTTGAATAAGCAAATAAATATTGAATTGCAGGATACGCAGTGGCAATTTGAATGTGTTGACCATGACAGAACTATTGCCCGAGCAATAGTTTATGATGAAAACGGTTTGTTCTATTTTGTAAGAGCAGAACGAGATGATGATTTTGGAAAAGCAACATTGATTGAAACCTCGGGTGGCGGAGTTGAGATAGGCGAGGACTTACAAACCGCCATTCAAAGAGAATTGAAAGAAGAACTTGGTATATCTGTAGAAATAATTTGCAAAATCGGAGTTGTAAGCGATTATTACAATCTGATTCACAGGCATAATATTAATAATTATTTCTTGTGCAAAGTAAAGTCATTCGGAGAAAAGAATTTGACTCAGGATGAAGTAGAAAGTTTTCACTTATCTACATTAAAATTGACATATGACGAAGCTGTTCAAGAATATGAAAATAGGTCAAATACAAGGTTAGGAACACTTGTAGCAAACAGAGAACTGCCTATTTTACAACGAGCAAAAAAAATAATTGATGAAAGCCAAAAGTAATATATTAATACTCATTGCATGAGTCTGTTTATTGAGATATAATTGGCTTGGAGGTAATACATTATGGCAAATGAAGATAAAAAGGATTTTAATGCTATGCTTATGGATAGCAAGGATATGCCTAAATTTCAAATAATCACAGATGAAAAGAGTATTAAAAAATATGGTGGAGATAAAATGTATTTTGCACCGCCTATTGACTATGATAAAGTAATGCGACTTGTGCCTGGTGGAAAATTACTTACAGTAGGTACAATAAGGGAATTCTTTGCTAAACAAAGCGGTGCTGATTTTACAGAGCCTATAACAGCCGGAATTTTTGTTTCAATAGTTGCATGGGCGAGTTATCAACGCACAGAGGATAAAACCCCTTATTGGAGAACATTAAAAGCAAATGGAGAATTAAATGCAAAGTATCCGGGAGGCGTTGAGGCACAAAAGGAGATGCTTGAAAAAGAGGGACATATCGTAATCCAAAAAGGTAGAACCAATATTAAGTATTATGTTAAGGACTACGAAAAAGCACTATTTACATTGAAATAGATAATGTGAAAACTTCAGTTTCACGGACATATCCCCACAAATGGCAGAACCACGAAAAAGGCTTTGGATAAGTTCTCTCTAATCTAAAATCAGCCGAGAAATTCATCATATTCAGACGAGCTATGCGGAAAGCGTGGCATTGATTGAAAGAAACTAACAAACTAATATAGAAAAGGACTTAAAATGCAAAATACTCTTAAAATTAAACGAACAAAAACGGCTTTGGTATTTAACCTTGCGATTATCGCTTGTGAGATTGCCGCAATAATTATCGTGTTTTTCAAATTAGGCTACTATCCGCTTGTATATTACACTGAGGACAGCAACCTGTTTGCACTTGTTGCCTGTGCGGTTATGGCAGGTTTTCAGGTGCGATATCTCAAAAGCGGAAAAGAAATTCCGCACTCGGTTCAGATGTTCAAATATATGGCGGCGGCTGTGCTTTCGGTAACATTTATCGTAGTTCTTGCCGTACTTTCCCCGATGCGAGGAGAGGGCATAAACGGTTGGTTCTATATGCTTTTTAATAAAGATTCCACATTCTTACATACACTTTGCCCGATTTTGACCATGCTGTCATTTGTGCTTTTTGAAAAAGAACCTCACCTTGACGCAAAATCAGCTTTCACGGCAATAATCCCTACCTTGATATATGCGATTGTGTTGATTATACTTAATATATTAGGTGTGGTTGACGGACCGTATCCGTTTTTGCGTGTTATGAATCAGCCCGTATATATGTCATTTGTATGGTTCATTGTAATAGTGGGCGGTGCGTTTTTTCTTGCACTTCTGCTTCAAAAACTTAATTCGATAGGAAGGAAAAGTAAATAACAGACAGAAAACAGATGAAAATTTCAGATTGGAGTGATTTTTATGAAATACCATAAGTTGGTTGAAAATGCTAAAAAGCCAAACGGCTTTTGGGGCAAAATGATGATTAAGGCTATGAATAAAGGACATTCAAGCCTCACCTCATGGGGACTTGAACATATGAATATCGAACGCACCGCAACTGTACTTGACATAGGCTGCGGCGGCGGAAAAACCGTTGACCGACTTTGTTCAAAGGTTGCCAACGGCAAGGTTTACGGAATCGACTATTCCGAGCTTTCGGTAAAATCCTCCGAAAAACTCAATTCAAAAAATATACTCTGCAACAAAGCGAAAATTCTTCAGGCGTCTGTATCGGATATGCCTTTTGAGGACAATACTTTTGATAATATTACGGCGGTTGAAACCTACTACTTCTGGCCTGATAAGGAAAATGATGTAAAAGAGGTTTTTCGTGTTCTCAAACAGGGCGGAACGGTTATGCTGCTTTTTGAAATGCTCAGAACAGACGATGATCCGTTCAAGTGGGAAAAGGTTGAAAATATGCTGAATATCAAGTCGGTAACTCCGCAGGAAATCAGATCCGTACTTGAATCGGCAGGCTTTGAAAACATAAACACATACACTAAGGAAGGTACAACTTGGCTTTGTGCCACAGCACAAAAACCGAAGGATGATGAAAACTAATGAAGGCTTTGATTACAGGTGCAAGTTCGGGCATAGGTAAAGAAATCGCCCGATATCTTGCAGAACTCGGTTATGACCTTATTCTTGTATCACGCTCAACCGATAAGCTTAACAAGCTGAAAGAGGAACTTTCAAATGTGAATGTCAGGGTAATTACGCTTGATTTTTCACGAGAAAGCGACAGTATGGATTTGTATGAGCATATTAAGAATGAAAATGAACAGATTGATTTTCTTGTCAACAACGCAGGCTTTGGAGCTTACGGAAAATTTTTGGATGTTCCGCTTGAAAGAGAGCTTGAACTCATTCACACAAATGTTTCAACGGTTCACATTCTCACAAAGCTTTTTCTTAAAGATATGGCGGAGAGAAACAGCGGATATATTCTCAATGTAGGTTCTGCCGCAGGATTTCTTGCAGGACCGACATTTGCAAGCTACTATGCGTCAAAGAATTATGTTGTCCGTCTTACTCAGGCAATTCATGAGGAAATGCGAAGGGATAATAAAAATGTCAAGGTTTCCGTACTTTGCCCGGGTCCCGTAAAAACCAACTTCAATAATGTTGCGGATGTAAAATTCTGCATAAGAGGACTTGACCCGAAGTTTGTTGCAAGGTATGCCGTTGACATGGCCATGAAGGGCAAAATGATTATCACACCCGGCTTTGAAATGAAAGCGGTGTCGTTTTTCAGACATTTTGCACCCGAAAAACTTCTCACAAGAATTTCTTATAATGTGCAGATGAAGAAAAACGGTATAAAATAATTATCATATATATCATATAGAAATAGGGGAGGTGACACATTGAGGATAAAATTCGTTGACAAGGCGATAAAACTTTACAAAAGAATAACAGGCAGATTTGAACCGATAACAAGCAAATGCGTTCACGATAATATTTTTGCAATTGCCGGACAGTCGGCATTCTTTATCATATTATCGGCTGTGCCGCTCTCAATGTTCTTTGTGTCACTTTTGCAGAACCTGCACATTCCGATTGATTTTGTTTATCACGGACTCAGCAGTGTGTTTTCGTCAAAAATTGCCGATGATTTAACATACTTTCTGACCTCTGCCTATGAAAGTGCTGTGGGAATTTCTCTTGTAACGCTTGTAGTCACTCTGTGGTCGGCGGCACAGGGAATCCATGCAATCACAAACGGTCTTAACAGAATTTATGACGCTTACGAAAACAGAAACTGGTTCTTTTTAAGAATAAGAGCAATGTTCTACACAATTGCATTGTTTGTAATTTTGCTTGCGTCACTTGTACTTATTGTCCTCGGTTCAACAATTAACGATTTTCTTTCACCGCATCTAAAATCATTGCCTGACATAATCGGAATAATCTATCATCTCAGATATATACTTATCTTTATGTTTCTCACGGTATTGTTTGCGCTGATTTACAGGAACTTTCCGAACATCTCACGCAGTGAGCATAAGGAATACGGTTTTAAGTCACAGTTGCCAGGTGCGTTTCTCTGCACGGTTTCGTGGTATGTGCTTTCGTTCGGTATTTCGGTTTATGTGTCGGATTTCAACGGATTTTCCGTGTACGGAGGTCTTACAAGAATTGCCGTTATTATGATTTGGTTTTACTTTCTTATGGTTTGTCTTATGGTTTGTGCGGAAATCAACTATGTCTATCATGACAGGATAAAAGCGTTTACCGTTGCAAAATTTAAAAGAAAGGTAAAAACCAAAGGTTCAGAGCTTAATCAAATAAGAAAAGAAAGAAAAAATAATAAGTCAAATAAAAGTAAATAAATCAAAATAAAACACTTCCGTTCGGTGATACTACCAATGGAGGTGTTTTTTGTGAAAAGAAAATTTTCTAAAAAGGTGATTTCAATATTGCTCGTATTTGCAATGCTCATCGGCGGAGCGTGCTTTTCATGCACAAGTGCAGCGGCATTTGACCTTGACTATATCAGCGAGGACGGAATGAAGCTCGGTTACAGTATAATCAAGGGCTATTCAAAAATGTCGATGAAAAAAGGTCAGTACAAGGACGGGAAAATTGCCGTTTACTGCGGACTTGATGTGAATAATCTATATGTTATGGGTTCGCTTGGTTGGTTCTATATGACAAACGGTGTTGATCTCGACCGTGCAATGACGGATAACGATTACGCAATGGAGATGATTGCAAAGCTTGATTCACATCTTCAAGGTGCAGGCATAACAAATGACAGGGCAAAAGAAAAGAAAGCCGAGATTTTAAAGGATGCAAAGTATGTTTATCAATGCTTTGACACATTGGGACTTTACATTGTTGATGTTGACAAAAACAGAGCCGATGAACTCATGAACGACAGCGGTATTGATTTTGTGCTTGACGGCGGTTGCGTTCCCAAAAATATGAAAGACCTCAACATTGACGGAAAAACAGATGAAAAGGATGCTGAGCTTATTCAGAAGTATCTTATCAAAGACCTGACCTTTGATGATTATGATGAAAATCAGTATGCTCTTTTTGTTTGCGATATCAACGGTGACAAAACCCCCGATATCCGTGATGCGACAGAAATCCTAAAAAAGTGACAATTGTCATAATTTGTGCAAAGTGAATATGATTTTAACTGCGACAGCTGTAATTTTAGCTGTCGCTTTTGATTTGTGACAGTAATGTGAAACTTTGAATAATTATTTGTAATTTCTCTTGACATTCAAAATGAAGGTGCTATAATTACTGATACAAATTGTTTTGTATCGAACTATTCTATATAGAACAATATCTCATAAGTGTGATTTCGGAGGTGAAATAATGTGTGATGACAAAAGCGTAAAAAGCTGTAAGTGCAACAAACGCTTTAATGATTCAATCGGTCACGAAATCAAGGTGCTTAATCAGGTTTTGCAGAGAAAGTTAATCTATTCCGCCAAGGATAAGGGTGTGGATAAGCTGACTCTTATGCACGGCTGGATTATTGCATATCTCTATGATCATCGTGATGAAGATGTTTATCAAAAAGATATTGAAAACGCATTTTCAATTGCCCGTTCAACCGTTACAAGTATTCTTAAACTTATGGAAAAGAAAAATTACATAACGAGGGAGAGCGTTGAAAGTGACGCAAGACTCAAAAAACTTGTCTTGACCGAAACAGGTATTGAACTTCATTACAAAATCGAAAATATGATAACCAAAAACGAAACTTTGCTTGACAGTCTGCTGACAAAAGAAGAAAAGAAACAATTTCTTTTTCTTATAAATAAAATTCTCAGCGGACTTGAAAATGCAAATTAAAACGGAAGGAGATAAGTATGATAAAAACTTTGGCAAAAAATATCAAAGGTTTCGTCAAAGAGTCTGTTCTTACACCGTTCTTTATGATACTCGAAGTAATTGTTGAAACAATTATTCCGTTTCTTATGTCATCAATGATTGATGACGGTATCAACAAGGGCGATATGCAGCACATACTCATAACAGGCGGTTATATGGGTGCACTTGCACTCACGGGCTTGTTTGCAGGTATGATGGGCGGTATCTACGGTGCAAAAGCTTCGGCAGGCTTTGCAAGAAATCTCAGACGCTCAATGTTTGCAAATATCCAGTCATTCTCGTTTGCCAACATTGACCGTTACTCAACCGCAGGACTTGTTACCCGTATGACAACGGATGTAACAAACCTTCAAAATGCATATCAGATGCTTTTAAGAATGTGTTTCAGAGCGCCTGTATCGCTCATCTGTGCAATGGCAATGACATTCATCATCAATGCAAGGCTTGCCTGTATTTATCTCATTGCAACAATTTTACTTTCTGTTGTTCTTGCCTTTATTATGAAGGCAACATACAAGTATTTCAGTCAGGTTTTTGAAAAGTACGATGAACTCAACGCAAGCGTTCAGGAAAATGTAACTTCAATCAGAGTCGTAAAGGCTTTTGTTCGTGAAAAACATGAAGTCGGCAAGTTCCGCAAGGCAGCCGACAATGTTTACAGACTCTTTGTTAAGGCTGAAAATGCAATGGTAACAGTATCACCGATTATGATGGTTACTTCATACGCATCAATCATCCTTGTAAGCTGGTTTGGCGCAAATATGATCGTAAGCAGTGAGCTTACAACAGGTGAACTTACAAGTATGCTCACATATTGTATGAACATTCTTATGAATCTTCTTATGGTGGCAATGGTGTTTGTAATGCTCACAATGAGCCTTGCAAGCGGTAAGCGTGTTGCAGATGTGCTTAATGAAAAATCAACGCTTGCAAATCCCGAAAACCCTGTTTACGAGGTTAAGGACGGAAGCATTGAGTTTGACAATGTTTCATTCTCATACAGCACAAAAGCCGAAAAACCGATTCTCAACGATATCAACCTAAAAATCAAATCAGGCGAAACAATCGGTATTATCGGCGGTACGGGTTCTTCAAAAACAAGCCTTGTAAATCTCATTGCAAGACTTTATGATGTAACCGAAGGTTCTGTTAAGGTCGGCGGTAAAGATGTTCGTGACTATGATATCGAAACTCTGCGTGACAAGGTTTCGGTTGTACTCCAGTCGAATGTTCTTTTCAGCGGTACAATCCTTGACAACCTCAGATGGGGCAACGAAAATGCTACAGAGGAAGAGTGCGTCAATGCCTGCAAGCTTGCCTGTGCAGATTCGTTTATCGAAAGCTTCCCCGATAAGTACAACACAAAAATCGAACAGGGCGGTACTAATGTTTCGGGCGGTCAGAAACAGCGTCTTTGCATTGCAAGAGCTTTGCTGAAAAATCCGAAAATCCTTATCCTTGATGATTCGACAAGTGCGGTTGATACCGCAACAGACGCAAGCATCCGCAAGGCGTTCAGCGAGAATATCCCTGATACTACAAAGCTGATTATTTCACAGCGTGTATCAAGCGTTTCACACGCAGACAAGATTATTGTAATGGATGACGGTGAGATAAGCGCAGTGGGTACTCACGAAGAACTTATCAAAAACAGTCCGATTTACAATGAAATTTATGTTGCCCAGACAAGCGGCAACGGTGATTTTGATGCGAAAGGAGAGCTGTAATTATGCCGGGACCAATGGGAAGAAGAAACCGAGGACCTGCACAAAAGGTTGAAAATTCAGGTCAGGTTCTTAAAAGACTATTTGGTATTATCTTCAAAAAATATAAATTTCAGATGATTATTGTTTTCGTCTGCATCCTCATCAGCGTGCTTGCAAATGTTCAGGGTTCATTGTTTATTCAGAATCTTATTGACGATTACATCACTCCGATGATTCAGAGCGGCAGCCGTGACTTCGGACCGATGCTCGGAGCAATTTTAAGAGTTGCAATTTTCTATGCGATCGGTGCGGCATCGGCGTTTATCTACGCAAAAATTATGGTTTATGTAACACAGGGTACAATGCGTGATTTGCGTTGTCAGATATTTGAACATATGGAAAGCCTTCCGATAAAATACTTTGACACACATCCTCACGGCGATATTATGAGTGTTTACACAAACGATATTGATACCCTCCGTCAGATGATCAGCCAGAGTATTCCTCAGCTTTTCAACAGCGGAATTACAATCATTGCCGTTCTTGTCAGTATGTTTACACTCAGTATTCCTCTTACAATTCTAACACTTATAATGGTTGGTGTAATGCTTTTTGTAACAAAACAGCTTGCGTCACGAAGCGGAAGGTTTTTTGCAAAACAGCAGGCAGACCTCGGTGCAGCTAACGGTTACATTGAGGAAATGATGAACGGTCAGAAGGTTGTAAAAGTATTTAACCATGAAAAAAAGAGCATTGAAGAATTCAATGAGCTTAATGACAGGCTTTTCAACAGTTCATACAACGCAAACAAGTTTGCAAATATCCTTATGCCGATTAACGCACAAATCGGTAACATCAGCTATGTACTTTGTGCAATCGTAGGTTGTATCTTTGCTCTCAACAACTTCCTCGGATTTACAATCGGTAAACTCGTAAGCTTCCTCACATTCAACAAGAGCTTTACCCAGCCTATCAATCAGGTCAGCCAGCAGTTTAACTCAATTGTTATGGCACTTGCAGGTGCAGACCGTATCTTTAAACTTCTTGACGAAGAGCCTGAGGTTGATGACGGATATGTAACACTTGTTAATGTACGCAAAGAGGGCGACAGGCTTGTTGAAACTGAGGAAAAAACAGGTATGTGGGCTTGGAAGCATACTCACAGCACAACAGGCAAAACAGAGTATCGTGAACTCAAGGGTGCGCTTGTTATGGACGATGTTGACTTCGGTTATACAGATGATAAAATCGTTCTTCACAATATTGATTTGTACGCAGAACCCGGTCAGAAGATTGCGTTTGTCGGTTCAACAGGTGCAGGCAAAACAACAATCACAAACCTCATTAACCGATTCTATGATATTCAGGACGGTAAAATCCGTTATGACGGAATCAATATCAACAAAATCAAAAAAGGCGACCTTCGCCGTTCACTCGGTATAGTTTTGCAGGATACACACCTATTCACGGATACCGTAATGGAAAATATCCGTTACGGCAGACTTGATGCAACAGACGAAGAGGTTATCGCAGCGGCAAAGCTTGCTAACGCAGACAGCTTTATCAGAAAGCTTCCTGACGGCTACAACACCCTGCTCAAAGGTGACGGCGGCAATCTCAGTCAGGGACAGCGCCAGATGCTTGCGATTGCAAGAGCCGCTGTTGCAGATCCGCCTGCACTTATCCTTGATGAGGCTACAAGTTCAATTGATACACGTACCGAAAAGATGGTTCAGGACAGCATGGATAAGCTTATGCACGGCAGAACAACCTTTGTTATTGCCCACAGACTTTCTACAATCAAGAATTCAGACTGTATTATGGTTCTTGAAAAGGGCAGAATCATCGAGCGTGGTTCACACGAACGGCTTCTTGAACAAAAGGGCAGATACTATCAGCTTTATACAGGCAAAACCGCATAATGATAATCGAAAGGGGAGAGTCGCAAAGGCTCTCCTTTTTCTGTTCTTGAAATATTGACTTGTTTATTGTACAATAAGATTCAGAATTGTGAGGTGTTAAAAATTAAAATTAATTCAAAATTAATATTAAAGCTTACTGCATTGTTTGCGGTAATCTGTCTTGCACTTTGTTCGTGTTCAATCAATATCAATGTGAACGGTTCCGATTCGGAAAGCAAAACAACTGTTTCAGAAATCGGAACATTATCGGTTCATTACCTTGATGTCGGACAGGGTGACAGCATATTTATTGAACTGCCAAATCAAAAGTGTATGCTGATTGATGCAGGCGAAAATATGTACGGCAAAAGTATTACCGAATATATCAATAATCTCGGATATACAAATATTGATTATCTCGTTGCAACTCACCCTCATGCCGACCATATCGGTTCAATGGCTTATGTTGTAAAGCATAATAATATCGGCGAAATCTATATGCCTAAGGTTACAACCACAACCAAGACCTATGAGAATCTGCTCACGGCAATTGCAGACAAGGGACTTAAAGTCAAGTCAGCCAAAGCGGGTATGAATATTATTGATGACAACGATTTCAGCATAAATATTCTTGCTCCCGTAACAATTGACGAGAATAATCTGAACAATTGCTCTGTAATTCTAAAAATAACTTATAAAAACGACAGCTTTCTGTTCCTCGGAGATGCCGAAAAGAAAGAGCTTGAAACTGTTACGGCAGATATGAGTGCAGAAGTTCTGAAAGTAGGTCATCACGGAAGCAGAACTTCAACAACAAAATCGTTGCTTGAAAAGGTAAATCCTAAATATGCGGTTATTTCACTCGGCAAGGATAACAGCTACGGACATCCGCACAAAAGCACATTAAAGTTGCTTGATGAATTCGGAGTTGAAACATACAGAACCGATGAAAACGGAACAGTTGTTATTTCAACCGAGGGTTCAGGTGTGACAATCAAAACGGGACAAACTTCAATGAAAAGGGATGAATAAGCTTGAAAAAATTTATTGTTGACAGAATAGAAGGCGACAAGGCTGTTCTTGAGTGTGAAAACGGCGATATGGTGAATCTTGAACTTAAAGCCCTGCCGAAAAATATCAAAGAAGGCGATGTAATCAACTTTCAGGAAAACAGCTATTTTCTGAACAGCGATGAAACAAAAGCCAGAAAAGAAAAAATTAAAAATCTGATGAATTCGCTTTTTGAAGATTAAAAATCATGCAAAAACAAAAATGCTCTGTACCAAATCAAACGATACAGAGCATTTTTATTTGTAATTGTGTAATCAATGTGTGTTGTCTGCTGTAAGTGACCTTCTGAAAATATGTCTGAAAATGAATCTGACAATCGGGCCTGCAAAAAACAACTGCCAGCAAAGTGCCATAGGGAAGTTGAGTGCGGTAGTTTCAAGCCATACCGAAATAACCTCAACACCCGCATTTTTGAAAATAAGAGTGGCAGCAAGGCTCATAAGAGGACACATAAAGATAACCGAAATTGCAGAAATTGCGAGTACAAGGAAGAAAGAATTATCCTTTGCAGGGTTTACAATCTTAAAAGCAAGCTTTTTGGCAATGTGACCGATAATGAAAAAGTCAAGAATAAATGCAATCGGCCCCATAAAAGAAAGTTCTTTGAAGGCGGAAAGAAAAACTTCGTTTTTCATTTCGCCGATATTAAGAGCTGTGTTGTAGCAAATCATGGCATAAACCATAAAGAACACCATGATAATCGTAAAAATAACTTCCTGAAATTTAGTTTTTGGCATAAAAAATCTCCTTTATAAAAATGATAACTTAGTAAACATATAAGTGTTGTTCGTTATCATTTCCTTAAGGAGAAATGTGCGTTTCCAATTAAACCATTATATATTTCAGAAATTATACTATAATTTTTTTATTTTGTCAACTTCAAAAAAATTTTCATTGCAATTACTCTGTTTAATACATTTTGTGACACTTTTATTACAATTCAGATTCATTTCTCGGTGGATTTTTACTTTGAAATTTGGTATAATACATATGATTGTGATGAAAATTATACTTAAAACTTGCGGTTCTGTTCAGAAAGGGCATTTTTATTATGGGTGCATCAATTTATATTGCGGATGATGAAAAGAACATTCGTGACCTTATTACAAAGTTTCTTGAGAGTGACGGTTACAGCGTTACCGCATTTGAAACCGGTGACGAGCTTATGGAGGAATTCCTTAAAAAACCGTGTGAACTTGTAATTCTTGATATAATGATGCCCGGAACAGACGGCTTGACAATATGCCGTCAGCTCAGAACGATAACGGATGTTCCTATAATTATGCTGACCGCAAAAGATTCCGAATATGACTATGTAAGGGGAATAACCATCGGGGGCGATGATTACCTGACAAAGCCGTTCAGACTTACAACCCTTTTAATGAGAGTAAAATCCCTTTTAAGAAGAATGGATATGAACACCAAAAAGGTGACAGGTCAGGAGCTTTCGGATATTAAAATCGGCAATCTTAGATTTTCGGCGCAGGAAAACTGCCTTTATTGCAAAGGCAAGCCTGTTTCTTTGAGCAAAACAGAACTTAAAATGCTTACATATATGTTAAAAGAACCGAAAAAGGCATTTTCAAGAGAAGAAATTCTTGAGGGTGTGTGGGGATTCGATACCGAAGTTGAAACCCGTGTAACAGATGAAACCTTGCGAAGAATACGCAGAAAGTTAAGCCTTGCAGGCAGTAATGTCAGCATAGGCACGATATGGGGCTTTGGTTACAGAATAAGCATTGCGGAGGATAAAAAGTGAAACACATAAAATTCCGTATTTTGATTATTGTATGGTCGTCAATGATTTTACTTTTTTTCGCATTTGCAGGAATTTTAAATATAGTTTTGCCGTCCCACTTCGTAAGTGAGGCAGAGGACGCTCTTGAATACGAAATTGATTATCAGCATTATATTTCTAACAGCAACGACGAGAGCGAAGATGATTCTTCGGATTATTATGGAGAAGATTCCAATGAAGAATCAACTCTTCAAAAAAAGTTTGAAAGCGGTTATCAGGATTCGTATTTCACCTCGGATATTTACTATATTGATGTAACAGACGCTCTTAATGACAAAAATACCTCCGAGGGCAACAGCCTTGTCGGCTCAAATTCAACTTCATTAAAAAGTACATACGAACTCACCGAATGGGTTAAGAATCACAATATATCCGAAGAACAAATATATACACTTCAAACAGATAACGGCTATTATGTGTTTACAGTTTATGAAGAACCGCAGAATTATGATTACTGGGACGACTCAGAATCCGATGAAAACGATTCGCCTGTGTATTTAATGTATATAAATATCGACCATATCGTAAAATATACCCGTTCGCTCAACTGGCTTATTTCAGCAATTTTTCTTTGCGCAATTGTTGTGATGAGCATAATCGGTTACAGACTCGGTGTTAAAATCGAGGAGTCACAGAAAACTCAGCGCAGATTCTTTCAGAATTCTTCTCATGAACTCAAAACCCCTCTTATGGCAATTCAAGGCTATGCCGAGGGCATTGAAATGGATGTTGTAGATCCGCAAAATGCCGCAGGCATAATTATGCAGGAAACCGAGAGAATGACAGGTCTTGTTGAGGAAATTCTTTCAATTTCAAAAATTGATTCACGACATTTTAAGCTTGACCTTGTAAAGCTTGACATAAAAGAGGTTCTTTACGATTGTTTTCGGTCACTTGATGCTGTTCAGCAGATGAACGGCATAAGCATTGAGCCTGAATTTCCCAATGAAGAAATTTATGTGAAATGTGATGAAGATCAAATGGCAAGGGCATTCCGAAATATCATAATAAACGGTCTGAAATATTCAAAAAAGAAAATTACTGTTGCCTGCGAAACCAATCAGAAATATGTTTATATCCGATTCAAGGATGACGGTAACGGTATAAACCGTGATGATATTGAACATATCTTCGACAGATTCTACAAAGGCAGTGACGGCGGAACGGGCATCGGTTTGTCGCTTGCAAATGAGATTATACATCTTCACAAGGGCAGCGTAACAGCGTATAACTACCTTGACGGTGCCGTATTTGAAGTGAAACTGCCGATTGTTGACTGATTATTTGTGCAAATTGCTGAAAATACAAATAACCGCGTACTTGTGACATTTTTGTGATGCTTTTTGACGAATTTTGTGGTATTATAGTAGTGCGTTTGCAATATATAATATTTGGTTAACGAATTTATAATTTGATAATTAATATACAGATATATAATGAGGTGCAGCTATGAACAGCAGTGTGCTGGCTTATCTTGAAAACTCAGCCGAATACTTTCCCGAAAAATGTGCGGTAACTGACGAAAAGGTTTCCTATTCATATTCCGAGCTTGTAAAACTCAGCTCATCTGTCGGAACCGCCCTTTCTGAACTTATCACATCGGGAGATGCAGTAGGCATATATATGGAAAAATGCGCCGATGCGGTAGCGGCATTTTTTGCAGCCGTGTACGCAGGCGGGTTTTATTCTGTTCTCAACACGGAGCTTCCGCAGAACAGACTTCAGACCACAGTTTCCGTACTCAATCCAAAGGTGATTGTAACTTCTGAAAGCTTGCTTGAAACAGCAAAAGAATATTTCTCTGAAAGAAAAATTGTGACCTTTGAAGATTTGGCAAAATCAGAGCCTAATTATGCAAAGCTTGGCGAAATCCGCAGCCATAGAATTGACACAGATCCGCTCTACATCAACTTCACTTCGGGTTCAACAGGCACTCCAAAGGGAATTGTTGTGTGTCACAGAAGTGTAATTGACTTTATTGACCATTTTACCGAAATATTCGGCATTGATAATAACGATGTAATAGCAAATCAAGCACCGTTTGATTTTGATGTGTCCGTCAAGGATATCTATTCGGCTGTTAAAACAGGCGCAACTCTTGTTGTTGTGCCGAGGAGAATGTTCTCCGCTCCTGCCGAACTCATTGATTTCATATGTGACCGCAGGATTACTGTTATGATATGGGCTGTTTCGGCTCTCTGCCTTATCAGCACATTCCATGCGCTTGACTACAGAACTCCCGAAACCGTTAATAAGATTCTTTTCAGCGGTGAGGTTATGCCGCTCAAGGCGCTTAAAAATTTCCGTTCACATCTTCCAAATGCAAAGTATGTCAACCTTTACGGACCGACGGAAATCACCTGTAACTGCACATACCATATTCTCGACAACGATTGCGACTATGCAGACGGTATTCCGATAGGCAAACCGTTCCCTAATGAAGATGTTATTCTTCTTGATGAGAATAATAACAGAATTTCAGAGGTTGGCAAAGTCGGTGAAATCTGCGTGAGAGGTACTGCTCTTGCACTCGGTTACTACTCAAATCCCGAACAGAATGCAAAGGCTTTTGTTCAGAATCCGCTTAATCCGTACTATCCCGAATTAATTTACAGAACAGGCGACCTAGCAAGATACAACGAAAACGGCGAACTTGTTTTCAGCGGAAGAAAGGATTTTCAGATTAAATATATGGGACATCGCATAGAGCTTGAGGAAATCGAGCGTGAGATGTCGGCTGTTGACGGTGTTGAGCAATGCTGTTGTATTTTTGATGAGAAAAAATCAAGGCTCAAGGGCTTTTTCGTAGGCTCAATTGAAAAGGACGAGCTTGCCGCATCAATGTCAAGGGATTTGCCTGCGTTTATGATTCCGGGCGTTATCCGCAGGGTTGATGAAATGCCGCTAACAAAGAACGGCAAAATTGACCGTAAAAAGCTTGCTGAAATTGCAGGGGGCAGAAGAAAATGAACGAAATTTTAAAGCAGAACAAAACTGCATTCTATGTTTTTGATGTAAAAGCTCTCAAAGACAGAGTAGCATATCTCAGAAAAATGCTTCCCGAAGATGTTGCAATCTGCTATGCAATTAAGGCGAACACATTTATTACGGCAGAACTTGAAAATGATGTTGACCGCTTTGAAATCTGCTCACCCGGTGAGGCTGAAATCTGCGATTTGCTTGATATTCCCGACAAAATGATGGTGATTTCGGGTGTGTACAAAACTCCCGAAGTTATGGAAAATATGGTTGCAAACGGAAAATGCGACAGAATATTCACCGTAGAGTCACTTACACAGTTTAATCTTTTCAGAGAATTATCCGAAAAATATAAAAAGAAAATTTCTTTGCTTTTAAGACTTACAAACGGAAGTCAGTTTGGAATTAATTCCGATGAAATCGAAGAAATTATTTCAAAAAGAAACGAATTTGAATATCTCGACATACTCGGTATTCAGTTCTTTTCAGGAACACAGAAAACCTCTCTAAAAAAACTCAAGAGAGAAATTGACAAACTTGACAATCTTCTTATTCTTCTCAAAGAGAAATATGATTATTCCGCAGAAGAGCTTGAATACGGCACAGGATTCCCTGCAGCCTATTTCAAGGAAGATACCATAAATGAGGACGAGCTTATCGGCGGATTTGCACAGCTTTTGAATGAGATGACTTCAAAGCCGAAAATCACGCTTGAGCTCGGACGAAGCATTGCCGCAGTCTGCGGTAAATACTACACGCATATCGTTGATAAAAAGTGCAACAAAGGAGAGAACTACCTTCTTGTTGACGGCGGAATGAACCATATTGTGTACTACGGTCAGCATATGGCAATGAAACAGCCGTACCTTTCGGTTTGCGGAAAAGAAACCGAGCCGTGTACCGAATCATGGAATATCTGCGGTTCGCTTTGTTCAATGAATGATATAATCGCAAAACAGATTTCTTTGCCTGATATTGAAATCGGTGATGTAATTTGTTTTGAAAATACAGGTGCTTATTGTATGACAGAGGGAATTTCTTTGTTTTTAAGTCGTGACATTCCCTCGGTTTACATAAAAAAGGAGGACGGAACATATCTTTGCGTCCGTGATTCCTTTGAAACATTTAATTTAAACAAACCCAATTACAGAAAGGAAACGAATTAAAATGGATGAACTTATTGAGATTTTAGAGGACATTAAACCGGATGTAGATTACGAAGGCTGCGAAAACCTTATTGACGGTCACTATCTTGACTCTCTTTCAATCATTTCTCTTATTGCTGAGATTGAGGATGCTTTTGATGTGACAGTTCCTGCAGTGGAAGTTGTTCCTGCAAACTTTAATTCAGTAAAGGCAATGTGGAGTATGATTGAAAGACTCCAAGAGGAGGAATAAGATGGATCTTCCATCATTACTGATGGCGGGCAGTCTTGACACGCTGACCTCATATTTTTCGGTAGCGTTTCTTGCCATTTTTCTGCCTGTTTCAGTTGTTGTTTATGCCGTCATTCCGCAAAAAGCAAGAAAGTATTTTCTGCTTATTGCAAGCTTTGCTTTCTTTTGGCTGATAAGCGGTCAGTTGATTGCCTATTTATGCCTGATAATAATGGGCGTCCATTATTTTGGCTTGTGGCTTGACAGGATTCAAACGCAAAAAAGTGCGGCACTAAAGGCTGTGCCTAAGGAGGAGAAAAAGGCTCTTAAAAAGGTATATCTCCACCGCAGTCGCAGAGTTCTGTTGTTTGCCGCCGTACTTATGATAGGCGGTCTGCTTGTAATCAAATACTCACCGTTTTTTACAACAAATTTAAATTCGCTGTTATCGTTTTTGAATATTCCGATTCAGTTTGATATTCCGAGTTATATAATGCCGATTGGTATTTCATTCTTTACTTTGCAGGCTGTATCGTACCTCTTTGATGTTTACAGAGGACTTATTAAAGCAGATGACAACATATTAAGACTTGCGTTGTTTATGTCTTTCTTTCCGCAGATTGTAGAAGGTCCTATCTGCCGTTACGGTCAGACAGCCAATCAGCTGTGGAATGTAAAGCAAATTGAGTTTGAAAACTTAAAACTCGGTGCAGTCCGTATTCTTTTCGGCCTTATGAAAAAACTCGTAATCGCTGACAGACTTAATCCTATGATTAAGCAGATTTTCAGCCATTACGATGACTATCAGGGCGGAATAATCGCTCTCGGAGCAATTGCCTATACAATTCAGCTCTATTGCGATTTCTCCGGTACAATGGATGCCGTAATGGGTGTTGCTCAGATTTTCGGCGTTACAATGCCCGAAAACTTTCAAAGACCTTTCTTCTCAAAATCAATTTCAGAATTTTGGAAAAGGTGGCATATTACACTTGGCACATGGTTCAAGGATTATATCTTCTATCCCGTCACCATGTCAAAGCCGATGAAAAATCTTACATCTTCCGCACGCAAAAAGCTCGGCAACCACTTTGGTCCGTTGCTTGCGGGAAGCATAGCGTTGTTCTGTGTATGGTTCTGCAACGGACTGTGGCACGGTTCTGCGTGGGGTTATATATTCTTCGGTATGTACCACTTTGTGCTTATTCTGTCGGGTAACATCATTGCCCCTGCGGTTACCGCATTCAATAAAAAGCTTCACATCAATTCCGAATGCTTTGCGTACAAAGTGTTTCAGATAGTTCGTACAGGCATACTTGTTGTTATCGGCGAAATGTTTTTCAGAGCAGAAAGACTTACAACAGGTCTTTCAATGTTCGGGAAAATGGTGACCGATTTCAGCTTTTCAAGCCTTAACTATGAGCTTATGAAAAAGCTTAAAATTGATATGCATGATGTTATGATCGTGCTTATTGCGCTTGCTTTTATTTTTGTAATCAGCGTTCTCAATGAAAAGGGAATATGTGTGCGTGGTGCAATTGCAAAGAGAAATGTTGTTATAAGATGGGCGGCTGTTTACGCTCTTATTATGTTCATCATAATCTTCGGTGCTTACGGCAAGGGCTATGTTGCCGTTGATCCGATTTATGCGAACTTCTAAGGAGGTCTGATTATGAAGAAAATAATTAAGAGAATTGTCAGCTGTGTCCTGTTTGTTGCAATACTTCTCGGATTACTTCAGGTGTCCTCACTCGTATTTCAGCCAAAGTCAAATGACAAGGCATCGGGCATTCATTATCCGAGAGCAAACGGTATTTTCAGTGAACCTAAAGACAGTATTGACACTGTGTTTATCGGTGACAGCGAGGTGTATCATTCGTTCATTCCGCTCAATATCTGGAGGGATTACGGAATTACCTCGTATGATGTTTCTTCTCCGTCTCAAAAGCTTGTGTACTCAATGGAATTTTTGAAAAAAACTTTTGAAAATCAAAGTCCGAAGATTGTGTTCCTTGAAACCAATGCGATTTTCAGAAAATCTTATCTTGAGGATGAAATCACATATAAGGCAGAGCAGATTTTTCCTGTGTTCAGATATCATGACCGTTGGAAGAATCTTCAGCTCAAGGATTTTTCGGCTACAGTTGAATATACTGCGAATGAGAATAACAAAGGTTATTACTTTACTAAAAAGTCTAAGCCTGCGACAGATAAGGCTATCAAGGAATATATGAAATATTCCGATGTTTCTGCACCGATACTTTCTACCAACAAAAAGTATCTCAACGGAATTGCGAAATTCTGTAAAACACACGGCGCAAAACTTGTGCTTATAAGCACCCCAAGCACAAAAAACTGGAACTACCAGCGACATAACGCCATGGAAGCAATTTCAAAGGATCTCGGTGTTGATTATATCGACACCAATTTGCTCCGTGACGATATCCCGATTGATTGGAAAAAGGATTCAAAGGATAAAGGCGATCACCTTAACTACAAAGGTGCTGTGAAGCTGACAAATTATATCGGAAAGTATCTTGACGATACAAAGCTCTTCAAAGATAAGCGTAACGATCCGTCATACGATAACTGGAATACCTGTCTTGATAAGTTTGAAAAGCAGGTCAAAAAGGGTACAAGTTCGGAAAACTGATTTATTTAGAATCTAAAATCTTTCCCCTGTGTTGCAATTCAATGCAGGGGAAAGAAATATTAAAAAACTTTTAAAAAAGTATTGACAAAATTACAGTTTTACCGTATAATCAATACTGCTCACGAAAAAAGTGAGAGATAAATGCGAGTGTGCTGGAATAGGCAGACAGGCACGTTTGAGGGGCGTGTGTTTTACGACGTACGGGTTCAAGTCCCGTCACTCGCACCACAAAGGTACGGTAGCAATGATACAAATTGCTACCGTACCTTTTAATTTTTCCTATTGAAAATCCCTTGATATAAAGGCAAAAGCGAGGTTAGTGGGTTCAAATGCGAACCTACCGACCTCGCTTTTTTTGTTTTCCGGGTTTCCGGGCAACTTCTGTTGCCGCCGAAAGTGAACCCGCTCTGCATAACCTTTTAATTTTTCATAGAATAATTAAAAGGTTCGAGAAAAAATTAAAAGGTATCCTCTTCGGCGAGATTGATTATTTTCTTGCCGCTTTTCCGGGCATATTGCATCGTCTGAAATGCACCGCCAGAATGGCGGTCTACATAATATACCACCAAATTGGAACAGTCATTAATTATGACAAAGAGTAGTAGCTTGTTCACCATAAAAAGCAAACCGTTTTATCACAAAAACATTCAGCGTTTGGAAACACTCCCTAAACCTGTGGCACTTCAACAAAGTATTCGAGCCCAACACTTCGTACGATGATATTTCTGAAGGTTCTCCATTTCCAGAGCTAAAGTCAACCAATAAATCTTCCGCTCTTATCCCTACAACGAGCTTGTCCAAGGTGTTCTGCGATAACGTAAACTGAATAACATCGCCAAAAATGCATACACTTTTTCTTTTATTAGAAGTATCATTTATTTTGCACTCGATGAAATTCATAGGAAATGATCCAATGAAACTACTGACAAAGAGATTACTGGGTTTTGAAAACACTTCGTAGGGAGAGCCTATTTGCTGAATTTTCCCCATGTTCATAACAATTAAAGTTGTAGCCAACGTCATTGCTTCGACTTGATCATGAGTAACATATATAAATGTCGAATCTATTTTTTGATGAATGCGTTTTAACTCCTCACGCATTTGTATTTTTAAGCTTGCATCCAAATTTGAAAGAGGCTCGTCCATCAAGAATACTTTAGGCTCGCGAACGATGGCTTTTCCTATAGCAACACGCTGCATCTGCCCGCCTGACAATTGTCTTGGCTTTCGAGACAGTAAATCGGAAATACCCAACATTTCTGCTGTGGAGGAAACGCGTTGCTCAATCAGTTCTTTATCGCATCGTCGAATACGAAGAGGAAAAGCTAAATTGTCTTTAACAGACAGATGTGGATACAGTGTATGCGTTTGAAAGACCATAGCTATATTGCGATCTTTAGGCTCCACATCATCAACGCATTCATCATCAATAAATATATGACCGCTTGAGGGTTTCTCTAATCCAGCGATAATATTCAGCGTTGTGGTTTTTCCGCACCCAGACGGCCCCACAATTACTACAAATTCATTATCTCGGATACAAACAGACACATCATCTACGACATTTGTTTTTTCATCAAAAGTCTTACACAGTTTTTCGATTCTTACCGATGCCATAATTCGTCAACACCTAATGTTTATTTATTCCTTTCGGGAAATGCTGATTGTGCGTTCTATGATCCTTTTTGAGTTTTTGTTGATTTGTTGTCAACCGACGAGATGCACCATAAACCAAGTTCTGTTTGTCCGCACTTACATACCGTCTGAAAGAGTCGAAAATTTGCATCCAATTGTCATAGGTCAACTCGGTCACTTTGCAAGTTGGCGCGATACCAGCCGCTTTGCTTGTTCTCTTTAGTTGCTCATATGTGAATATACGCTTCGTTTTTTGCTTAAAATCCACTCCATTTTCAGAAAAGATGAAAGTGATAAAATCACGATATAAACTGAGTTGATCTGATGAAAAGGAACATTTTTCTCGATGAATGTGTGATAGTACAATACGGACATTCGGCGCGGGGACAAAATCCTTGGGTTGAAAATCGTATATATCATCAAATGAAAATAGTGGTTTATAATAGAGTGATTTCAAACTTTCCTGATAAAAAGGTTTACCTGCATACTTCAAAAAAGCCTCATGTTGCATAATAAAATACACATCAACAACATTCGGCAAAGATAGTACGCTCTGCAGAATAGACGCAGTTATGTTAAAAGGTATGTTTGAAAAAAACTTAATGGGTCTATCTTTTGGATAATTATATGTACTTGCATCAGCACAAACTATTTCAACATTTTCTACCTTTGCAAAACGCTCCTGTAACGAGGAACAAAGGTGCTTATCTAATTCAATCGCTATTATATGCGCACCTGTATCCGCCAAAACTTGTGTGATAATGCCTTTTCCAGGACCAATTTCATAAACAGTATCATCTTTACAAATAGAGGTCTCATCAACCAGTCTTTGCACTAATGACTCATCATGAAGAAAGTTTTGGGATACAGATAATGTAGTTCTACTATTAATAGCCTTTCACCCCCATCAAAGCAAACATCAAAAAGCAATACGAGCTTATCTTGTTGGCAAAATTATTATTTTGTCTATTGCATCGGTTGAAGATTCAGCTCAACTTACATATAGAAAGCCTTTTATGAAGAAAATCTTTCGGCTTTCAAAAAGCTAAATGACTATAGTTAGATATTGTGGCCATCGTTTCTGTTATCTATCAAGCAACAACATACCGATTTATATATTATATAGCAAGTCTTTCTGTTTTTCAATAGGATTCTACAAAAAATACTGCAATTCATACAAAATTTACAAATTGCAGACAAATTTATCCTGGCAAAGCCGCCGACCAAAGTAGCCACAAAATAATAATTTCGTCTATTGCACCAGCCCTAACCCTTCAAGCTGACCGATTATTGGTTTTGATGTTGAACGGCATATTGCCGTGATAAATCCATAGGCATTATTCTGAGTCAATCAAAATCGGCAGATTTTTTTCTGCCCATATATCATCGACTACTCGCCTGTCAGCATAGTGCATTTGTTAAGTATTCCCGAATTTCGGCATCAAGTTGCTCTTTCGACTTTGGGAACGGCTGTAAGTTTTCTGCCCACGCTCTTCCCGGATGGAACCAGTCCCAGGACGGAGTCATCATACTGCTGCGCCCACGACCGGGTGCGTGATTGCCGAAACCTTCAAGCAGGCAGTTCCAAACAGGCTTGAACCGCTCGATGACCATTGACTCCGCAAGAGGAATCCAAATATCATCGACTGCAAGAAAGCGGCAGCGGAAGTCAGCAAGATTTAGATTTGTTGCCGCTTCGATGGACTTTGCATGGTCGTTAAGACGCTTATACAATGCTGTACCGGGATCGACATCTTCGCCCTGTCCGCCTTTTCTTGCTCCTTCTGGGACAGCCTTGCCGACATAAATGGGGCAAAGATACAGGTCGTTTTTATTGACTTCTGCCAACGTAGCATAAGCTGGAAAATCGCCAATGTAATATAGAGCATATACGCCGGCACCAATAAACCTGCTCGGCGGCAGAGGCTGAACATCCTGGGCAAGTAGTGCCTCGGCAACCTGTTCACCAAGATGCCGCTTATCAAGTGGATTGTATGGAGTCAAAACAGGAATGCTTTCATCATTTCTTGGTGCCATTTTTGCTCATCCTTTCTATCTGCGAATATACGGATTGTCCGACAGCGGTAGCGAGTTTTACAGGCACCGCATTTCCTATCTGGCGCATACTCTCTGTCCAAGATGCGCTGAACAGATAATCATCGGGAAATGTCTGAATCCGTGCGCTCTCTCTGATGGTATAGTACCGAATGGTACCGTCATCAAGAACAACCGTATTTTCTCCGCCGGGGACTCCGTGTGCCCCGGCTTTTATTGTTTTTGAGGGTTCATCCATTACGCTGCCGGAATGCCCCGCATATATTTTAGCTCCCGGTCGGAACTCATGATTGTGAACGGCGGCTATATCATATGGCTTTGTCGGGTCAGGAAGGTCACCGATCGCATCTCTGACGGTTTGCCATCTGAGAGTCGGACACAATCCCTCCGATACTGCCTTTTGGACGGCCTTCAACTTTTCTTTTGTAAAAGGAATATCCGTAGGAGCTTTTATCCCGTGTTCTTCCCAATAGTCCTTTGATATCCACTTGGAATACAGCAATGCTTCCTGAGAGTATTTCGGCTCCGGGAATGTCCAACTGGCATTGAAATCGCTTCGGAAGCCGACAATAATGACTCGCTGCCGAATCTGAGGCACTCCATAATCGGCTGCGTTCAACAGACGAAATACCACATTATAGGAAAGTTCGTCTGCGGAGCCGGAGGTATGGTGCTTTTCCAGAATCGCCAGATGCTCCATCCATGTCATATCGGCACCCTTGGTGATTTCCGGGTGCTGTAACTGCAACAGGATGTAGTTGAAATAGGCACTGAAAGACTTACGGAGCAGACCGCGCACATTCTCAAAGATGAACACCTTGGGTCTGACTTCACGGACGGCACGAACCGCCTCCGGGAACATATCCCGTTTGTCGTTATATGCCTGATGCTTGCCTCCGAGAGAAAACGGTTGGCAAGGAGGTCCCCCGGCAACCAACTGAATTTTGCCGGAATACCCATCGTAATGCACCGTGCGGACATCGGTCTGAAAAACCTTCCAATCCTTGATTGCAGGATAGCCGTTCTGAATATTGTAATTCAAATTGTCGCAGGAATCCTTGTCCCACTCATAAAGAGCCGTATGATTGAACCCGGACATTTGAAGTCCGAGAGCGAGGCCGCCGGTCCCGCTGAAGAGTTCAATTGAGTCCATCATAAATTGTTTTCCCTTTCTGCTGTATAAGTATCGTCTGCTTGTTTTCTGCTATGGCATCAAGTCTCTGTCTCTTTTTCTGATTCTTGCCCAGGGACAAATTCCATAATATCTCCGACATCACAGTGTAGGGCATCGCATATCCGAAGCAAAACATCCGTATTCACATTTCCACCTTTTCCGAGTTTGGCAACGGATGTAGCACTGATACCGCTCATCTCTCGCAGAGTTTTTTTATTGATTCCACGGTCAATAAGTAGCTTGAAGAGTTTATTGTAGCTGAAGCGCATTTACATTACCTCCGTGATTATTCTGCTACATCATTATTCTACACCATTCAAGAATCCGTATCTCGCTCCCGGAACCAGTCCCTTCCCGAAAGTTTCCACAACTGCCCCATGATTTTCGTAATCAAGGGTTGGAATGTGGTCAAGATTCTCGATGATAATAAGCTGTCCTTCATCCTGATGGTTCATGAAATATCGATATAGACCGGCTCTCATACTATCAGGCATTTTCTCATCCACACCATCATCAAAGCCGTGGAGTGGAGTATCAATGATAAAGATATGCGGGTCGAACTTAGCATTGGCAGCCAAATATTTCCGCAGCATCAGTATCATCACAGTATTCAGATAAGAACGATAACCTTTGCCGTGACTCGTTCCTTTATCTTCTCCGTTAACTTCAATATCAAAAGTGTTGAAGTTAAAATGTGCTTGTAGTAAGCCAGAGTAACAGCACTCCTTCAAAATGCTGTTGGCAAATTCAGACATCGTTGTGGCAAAATCATCACCAAAGTAATTTTTGGGATGATATTCCAAAGTCTTATCGCTATTCTGCTCGTTTTCGAGTGCTGTCAAATCATTTCCGAAATCGGTGGCATAGGTTTCTATCAAAGCAATTTCGCCAACAATGCGCAGATAGGACTTGTAAGCATTGACCGTATTCTGCTGTTCGGTTTCTTGCGGACGCAATTCGGTTTTGATTTTGGATTCGAGTGCATCTCGCTGCCGCTTCAAATCCTCAAGTTCGGCACGAATTTCTTTTTTTCTATCTTCAACATCATGTTCTGTTTCTTCAAGGCCGGAAAGCTGTGCTATAGTCCGTTCCATTTCCACCTTTGAAGAAGCAATGTACGACATTCTCTTACGTGGAGCAATCTTTCCGTCACAGTACGGGCATTTGTCGGACTGAGGAATTTCCCGATATGCTTCCTCTCCCTCAACGATAAGAGAAAGACGCTGAATGTCTGCTTTGTATTGCTCCGCGAGTCGATGATAGCGAATCAACAGTATATCGCATTCTGCAGCACGTTCTTCCGCATCAAGAATTGAGGAGAGAATCTTCTGACTCTCTGCAAGTGCACGGTCAATTTTTTTCTGTGTTTCTTGCAGGGCAGCAATCGCTTGTGCTACCTGCTCCTCAACATCAGCACCATCAAATATATGTAAGTCCTTTTCGAGCTGCTCTTTGCGTCCGGCAGCATCTTGGATTTTCCGATTGACATACTCTTTTATAGCTGTTCTCCGTGCATCTTTTATTTTTTTCTCTTCTTGCGCATCGGTTTCCGTGAATGTCCTGCCGGTAATCAGATACAAAAGAGCAGAAAGGAACAGCGTATTTTCCATATAACGGTGCTTAGGCTCAACAATGGAATCAATATCATCTATCCGATTCTCGTCAAGGTAGAACACTCGCAGGAGATTTCGCCAAGTGAGCCGTTTCTTCTCAAAGCGTGCATTCGTAACAATCATAGTTTCCTGCTCAATGCCGATCAACTTCAGCCATACCTCATTAAGCGGAGCATTCTTCGCACCTTTGCGATAATTGACATCATAAGTACCGCTGTCAATTCCTTCTATTGTGCTGGAAACATCAACTTGATTTTTACCGACATCACGGTGCAGAGAGATTTCTCCCTTTTTATCATTGGATGCAACAATCATCGTTACACCGTCATATTTTGCACTTTCCTTAAATGGCTTATCAACAGAGCCGCCGAAAATGAAGTCAATACAGTTCGCCACGCAGGTCTTCCCGCTGTCAGAACGTCCTTGGATTATCGTCAGTCCTTTACCGAAGGAAACGCTTGCATCACCTTTTGCGGCACTTTTCGCTATGACTTTTTTTATATAAAAACCTGCCACTGCGTTACCTCCTTAAAGACTCCGTGGACTGTCTGTTGATTGCATTCAACAACTGTACATCGCTATAATTTCCGTACTTCAAGCCAACAAGCCGTATCAGTTTCTTGTAACTCTCAGCATATTCCGATTTGAATCCCTCACTCATCTTTCTGCCGCTTTCCGAGATCGAGTAGAGAATACCTGTCTCATCATCCGTGACCACAACAAGCCCGTCAATAACAAGGTCTTTTATTGCGGCCTTTGTGAGATTCCGTCTTGAGGATAGCTCGCTGAATGCAAAACCGTTCTCACCGTTCAGAGACCTATCCGCAATACCGAAGTCCTCGCAGTATATCGCAATAAAGTCGTAAGCGGCGATCCTGTCGAGCGTAAGCCCGGTATTGGTCACATCGAGAAGCAGCACCACATGGAGCGACAGTTCAAAAGGTGTATTGAAAAGTTTATTACTCATCAGCATTCACCCACGACTCAATCACGCCGTCATTCACCAGTATATGGCAGATGCCTTTCTTCTCCAAATTGCCAATCAGGTTCCGCATCTGGCTGAGTACGGAACTATCGAGGGTAGTGCTTGTAATTTTTTCAAGGACGGCATTCAGCCTCGCATATCCGTCTTCGTAGTCTTTCCAGTAGGTTGTATTTATTCCATGCCACGCATCATCTTTTAATCTGCCGAACTCGTCTTCTCCGTCATCAAAAACATCCCGGATAGAACGCTCGATGCTGACAGCACTGTAATAGGCCATACGTTGTTCTTTGTAGTTATCGGCATATCGTCTGGGAAGAGACGGAATGTCATCTGCCGTGAAAGTATCCCTGTTCAACTTCTGTGCGTATGTTTCATACAGAGCATGAATGTAATCCATTTCATGTTTCCCAACATCATCGGGAACAAGAGCTTGATGAATCGTAATAACCTCGCCGGATATATGTAGCTTATCGCCTCTGCGCTCTATTGTCGCAGGGGCTATATTTTTTAGCTTTTTCCCTGTTTCCATGCGTTGATAGTTCAACGCGGTGACATCATCAGACAGTCCTTCCGCTCGACGTCGAATAATCTGTGCCAGAATATTGGCACAAGCTCGGCCGACCTCAGAAGGATCAACATCAAAGCCAAACTCCGCCAGTTTGTCTTTCATATGATTAAGGGCATCAAAAGAATATGTATCTACAAAATCCGCAAACTTGGCTTCATCAATTCGTGGAGCTATAGTTGCGGCTTTTTTCTGTGAAATAAGAAGCCTGCCACTGTAGTAAGCCTCCCTCGTAGATTTTCCCAATTTGTAAATCGGATTTGATGAATCATTTTCAAGAGCTACATCATCAAGGATGGCATCAATCAGGATAGCAACAAATTCGCCGGCGTTTGCTTTTTCTTCGTAGTTGTGATGCATGAACTGCACGAGGTCGCAGAATTTCAAATTGATACCCTCCTTTCCTATGTAGGCATCTATATAGGCAGACATAGGCAAACCTACGGTTTTTGAAAGTCCCATTTTCTATAATTGTAAGCGTGGTAAGGCAATCGGGACGCACCGCCAGTGTGAAAGCCGAAATATTCCATATCACATTATACCACAAGAAAACGCAAAAGTCTATATAATTTTGTGAACGCAAAACTATTTTCTTCGAGACCGTTCTAACTTTGCGTTTGCGACTGGTATCAACCCGCTGATGACCGCACGGACTGATCACCCGTGGCTCAACGGAAGTCAGCGGACAACTGAATAACAACGGCTGCCTTTTGAGCGGGTTGCCGCAGACCGAAACGGAGAATCTCTCTGTCGGGCTGTGGTTAGTTTTCTGCACCCTTTTGCAGCCGAACCCGGAGTCCTCCGTTTCGAGAAATCGAAAATCGGAGGACTTTTTTATGACAAACAACGAAAACCAGTACACCATCTACATCCGCTCCACGAAAGAGAGCATCCCCGTCAGCAAGGAAGAATTCGATGCCTACTACCATGACATCAATATCTACCGCATCCGTCAGCAGAGGCACGGACGCTGCGTGTGTCCGGCAAGCAAGAGGCTCACCTGCGATATGGACTGCCTGACCTGTCCCTTCCACCGCATGGGCGATATGCGTTCCCTTGATTACACCGAAACCGATGACGAAGGAAACGAAACTGCCTGGGTCGATGAAATCCCGGACGATTCGCCTTTACTTGAAGACATCATCATCGAGGCTTCCGAAATGAAAACTCTGTACGCTCGGCTTACAGAACTGATGCCGGAGGCGGTCAAAATCGGCGAATTGCGGCTTGAGGGTTTATCAGAAGATGCCATCGGCGAACGCATTGGGATTGGCAGAAAGACCTATGCCTACAGATTAAAAAAGGTGAAAGCCGTCCTCGAAAAAGAATTCCCGGACATTTTTTGAAAAAAGTTTCCCGAATTTTTTCCGAAATGCACTCCTCATGTTCATGGGAGAGTGTAAGGAGCAAAACGATACCGCTCCTTCGGGAGGTAAAAACGAATGAACGAAGCAAAGAGAGATGCTCTGAAGCCGGAAGAAGAACTTGTTGACGTTCTGCTCGACTTCATCATCGTGTCGGCAACACTGGCAAAGAAAGTCACCCAGGCGGTGAGAGAAAAGCAAATCAAGGAAGGAGCGTACAAAGATGTCAAAAATGAGCGAATTGGATGCCGTGATCAGAGACCTGCGAACTGCGGCTGCCGCCATTAACGATGCGGCTGACGCCCTCACGGAGATGTTCAGCGGCGAAACCGCCGAAGCTCCGGCAACACCGACCGAGCCGGTTCCTACCAAAGAAGACGTCCGTGCGATCCTCGCAGAGATGTCCAGCCGTGGCTTCACCGCCCAGGTAAAGGAACTGCTCCGTCAGCACGGCGCGGCAACGCTCTCCGGCATCGACCCTTCGGAGTATGCCGCCCTCATCAAGGACGCGGAGGGCTTGGCAAATGGGTAATCACGCTCTGCTTTCCGCTTCCTCTTCCCACAGGTGGCTGAACTGCCCTCCGTCCGCAAGGCTCGGTGAGAACTACGAGGACAAGGGCAGCGACTTCGCCGCCGAGGGAACGGATGCCCACAGCCTGTGCGAACACAAGCTCAAAACGGCTCTGGGTATTCCGTCCGAAGACCCCACCGAAAACCTCATCTGGTACAACGAGGAGATGGAGGAGTGCGCCAGCGGTTATGCCGCCTATGTGCTTGAACTCCTCGCCGAAGCGAAGAATGTCACGACCGATCCCATCGTGCTAATCGAGCAGCGGCTCGACTATTCCAAATACGTCGAGAGCGGCTTCGGCACCGGGGACTGCGTCCTCATCGCTGACGGCACCCTCAACATCGTGGATTACAAGCACGGCAAGGGCGTGGAGGTCTCCGCAGACCACAACCCGCAGATGATGCTGTATGCACTCGGCGCTTTGGAAATCTTCGATGCTCTCTACGACATCGATACGGTCACGATGACTATCTACCAACCCCGCCGCTCCAACGTCAGCGCCTACACCGTTTCGACCGCCGAGCTTCTCGAATGGGCAGAAACCGTACTGGTCCCGACCGCCGAGCTTGCCTTCAAGGGCGAGGGCGAGTTCCATTGCGGCGAATGGTGTCAGTTCTGCAAAGCAAAAGCGGACTGCCGGGAACGCGCCAGAGCGAACCTCGCTCTTGCCGCCTACGACTTCGCCGAACCCCCGCTCCTCACCGATGAGGAGGTCGAAGAGGTTCTTGCCAAGGTCGATGACCTCGTCTCCTGGGCAAACGACGTCAAGGAATATGCCCTGCAAGCCGCCATCAGCGGTAAGGCGTGGAATGGATGGAAGGTTGTCGAGGGACGCTCCAACCGCAAGTACACCGATGAAAGGCTCGTAGCCGCTGCGGTCATTGCCGCCGGTCACGACCCCTACGAACAGAAACTGCTCGGCATTACCGAGATGCAGAAAACACTCGGCAAAGCCAAGTTTGACGAAATCCTCGGCCGCTTCATCACGAAGCCCCAGGGAAAGCCCACGCTCGTTCCGATGTCCGACAAGCGTCCGGCTATGAACACCGCGGCATCAGATTTTGAAAATTAAAGGAGTAAACGATTATGTCTAACAACACTACCAAAGTCAACAACCCCATGAAGGTCATCACCGGCAAAGACACCCGCTGGTCTTACGCAAACGTCTGGGAAGCCAAATCCATCAACGGCGGCGCGCCCAAGTTCAGCGTTTCCCTCATCATCCCCAAGAGCGATACCGCTACCGTCCAGAAGATTAAGGCTGCCATTGAAGCCGCCTACCATGAGGGCGAGGCGAAGCTCAAGGGCAACGGCAAGTCCGTCCCGGCTCTCTCCGTCATCAAGAACCCTCTGCGTGACGGTGATACAGAACGTCCCGATGATCCCGCCTACGCAGGATGCTACTTCGTGAATGCCAACTCCACCACCGCTCCCGGCATCGTGGACGCTGACCGCAATCCCATCCTTGTCCGCAGCGAGGTCTACTCCGGCGTGTACGGCAGAGCCTCCATCAACTTCTACGCCTTCAACAGCAACGGCAACCGCGGCATTGCCTGCGGTCTGAACAACCTTCAGAAGATTCGTGACGGTGAACCTCTCGGCGGTAAGGCTTCGGCTGAATCCGACTTCGACACCGATGACGATGACGATTTTCTGGCGTAAGGAGGGCTGAACAATGGACGCAACGACCGTAAGTTTCGCAACCGAACTCCTTCTCGACATCCTGCTCGGTTCCTTCGCTCTGATGAGCATTACCGGGTTGGTATGCACCATCCAGTCTGCCATCTACGACCACAGACGCGAAAAGCGTGACCTCGAATATCACGAGAAGCGTATGAAGGACTTTAAGTAATCAACCGCCGTGGGCGGTGGGAGCGATCCTGCCGCCCTTTACGGCTATGCGAGGTGACAACTCTTGAAAACCATAAGTATTGATATCGAAACATATAGCGGCACCGACCTCGGCAAGTGCGGTGTCTATAAATACACGGAAGACCCGGACTTTGAGGTGCTGCTCTTCGGCTATGCCGTTGACGGCGGCGAAGTCCATGTGGTCGATCTGGCGCTCGGCGAAAAAATACCGGCAGACATTGCCGCCTCGCTTACCGATGAGAACGTGCTGAAGTTCGCATTCAACGCCAACTTTGAGAGGGTCTGCCTTTCCCGGCATCTCGGAATGCCCACGGGCGAATACCTCGACCCATCCTCTTGGCGATGCACGATGGTGTGGGCGGCGTACATGGGGCTGCCGCTTTCGCTGCAAGGTGTCGGCGCGGTTCTGAACCTCGACAAACAGAAGCTGACCGAGGGCAAGGAACTCATCAAGTATTTCTGCTCCCCATGCGCTCCGACCAAGAGCAACGGCGGCAGGACACGCAACCGCCCGGAAGATGCCCCGGAGAAATGGTCGCTCTTCAAATCCTATAACCTTCGTGACGTTGAAACGGAGATGGGCATACAACAGAAGCTCACGAAGTTTCCCGTGCCGGAGTTTGTGTGGGATGAATACCACATCGATCAGGAAATCAATGATCGCGGAGTCCGGCTGGATATCCCCCTCGTAGATACAGCCATCCGCATGGACGCCGTTTCAAGACAGGAACTGATGGACGATATGCGCCGCATCACAGAACTGGAAAACCCTAACTCAGTATCGCAGATGCGGTCATGGCTTGCCGATAACGGTCTGGAAACGGATACGCTCGGCAAAAAGGCGGTCAATGAAATGCTAAAGACCGCGCCGCAGGAACTCGCCGATGCCCTTGTTCTCCGTCAGCAACTTGCCAAGTCCTCGGTGAAAAAGTATCAAGCGATGCAGAACGCCGTGTGTTCGGACGGCAGAGCCAGAGGGATGTTCCAGTTTTATGGTGCCAACCGAACCGGGCGATGGGCAGGCAGACTCATTCAAATGCAAAATCTGCCCCAGAACCATCTTTCCGACCTTGCCGAAGCGAGAGGGCTTGTCCGCAGCGGCGATTATGAAGCCGTGAAAATGCTGTACGAGGATGTGCCGGACACGCTGTCGCAGCTCATCCGCACCGCCTTCATTCCCCGTGAGGGCGCAATGTTCTATGTGGCTGACTTCTCCGCAATCGAAGCGAGAGTCATCGCATGGTTCGCCGGAGAGTCGTGGCGGCAGGAGGTCTTCGCCGAAGGCAAGGACATCTACTGCGCTTCGGCATCGCAGATGTTCCGGGTGCCGGTCGAAAAGCACGGTATCAACGGACATCTCCGACAGAAAGGCAAAATCGCAGAACTCGCTCTCGGCTACGGCGGCTCCGTGGGTGCTTTGAAGGCAATGGGAGCATTAGAGATGGGCTTGACCGAAGAGGAGCTTCAGCCGCTCGTTCAGGCTTGGAGGGCGGCAAACCCCAACATCGTCAAGTTCTGGTGGGACGTTGACCGTGCCGTGCTGACTGCCGTCCGGGATAAGACCACCACAGAAACACACGGCATCCGCTTCCTCTGCCGCAGCGGAATGCTCTCCATACTCCTTCCGTCCGGCAGAATGCTGAACTACGTCAAGCCGAAGATCGGTGAAAACAGGTTCGGAGGTTCATGCATCACCTATGAAGGTGTCGGCGGCACAAAAAAATGGGAACGGCTCGACAGCTATGGTCCCAAGTTCGTTGAGAACATCGTTCAGGCAACGGCGAGGGACATCCTCTGCTATGCCATGAAGACCCTTCGGTGCTGCTCGGTCACGATGCACATCCACGATGAGCTTGTGATCGAAGCCGATCCCCGTGTATCCCTTGATGCCATCTGTGAGCAGATGGGCAGAACGCCGCCGTGGGCGAAGGGACTGCTCCTCCGGGCAGACGGTTATATCACGGAATTCTATAAGAAAGATTGAGGTAAATCCTATGGGAATAAACAAGTTCAATGCGGAGGGCTATTACGACCCTACCGCATACGAGGCAATGACAAACGTTGCAAAAGAGGAAAAAGCGTTCTTCGCATTCAGACCCGTGGTATATATCTGCTCACCCTATGCCGGAGACATAGAGACGAACGTCAAGGCGGCGCAGAGATACAGCAGATTCGCCGTGGACAGCGGCTACCTTCCCATCGCTCCGCATCTGCTGTTTCCGCAGTTCATGGAAGACGGCAATCCGAAAGAGCGGGAACTCGCTATGTTCTTCGGCAATGTACTGATGAGCAAATGCGCCGAATTATGGGTCTTCGGAGATCTGATTTCAAACGGTATGGCTGCCGAAATAGAAAGAGCCAAGCGTAAGAATTACACCATCCGATATTTTAATTCCGACCTTAAGGAGGTAACCGAAAATGCGTGACCTGCCAATCGCCTACGGCAATAGCTGCTATGCCAAGACCTGGGCGAACAAAACCACCGCATGGGAAGACCTGTGCGAAAGATTGAAAAACACTATCCGCACGACCGAAACCGTAGAGGAATATCCGAAGCTCAAAAAGGATGACCGGGACCGTGCCAAGGACAAAGGCGGCTTTGTGGGCGGTTATCTGAAAGGCAACCGCCGCAAGCGTGAGACCGTGGTATGCCGCTCCATGCTCACGATGGACGCAGACCATGCCGAGATTGGTTTTATCGATCGTTTCGCCTCGGAGTGCCGGTACTCATCCTGTCTCTATACCACCCACGGACATACACCCGAACAGCCTCGCTGCCGCATCATCGTGCCGCTGACGAGGGACATCACCCCGGACGAATATGTGGCTCTCGCCAGATACTTCGCTTCCGATTGGGGCATCGACCAGTTTGACGAATGCTCCTACAAGCCGAGCCAGCTCATGTATTGGCCGACAACTCCGGCAAACGGTGAATTCATCAGCAAGACCACCGAGGGCGAATGGCTCGATCCCGATGTATATCTCACGGCGCATCCGAACTGGAAGGACTGCTCCCTGCTTCCGACCTCCTCCCGTGAAAGCGCCGTCCGTGAGGCAAGCGGCAAAAAGCAGGAAGACCCTCTCGCCAAGCCCGGTGTGGTGGGCGCATTCTGCCGTGCCTACGGTATCGCCGCCGTGATTGAAACCTACCTCGCCGATGTATATGAGCCTTCCGCAATGGAGGGGCGTTACGACTATATCCCCGCCGACTCATCTGCCGGTGTCGTGGTCTATGATGACAAGTTCGCATACAGCCACCATGCCACGGACCCCGCCTGCGGCAAACTGCTGAACGCTTTTGACCTCGTCCGCATCCACCGCTTCGGCGATGATGACGAAAAGAAGTCCTTCAAGCAGATGACCGAACTCGCTCTCGCAGACGATATGGTCAAGGAGAATCTTGCCGCCGAGCGTATCGCTCAAGCCGGAGAGGACTTCTCCGATGATGCCGACTGGCACAAGCGGCTTCATTTCGTTCCCCGTTCCGGGGCATTGGAAAACAGCGTGTGGAACTTGAACCTCATCCTCGAAAACGACCCGGACTTACAGGGCTTCGCTTTCAACGATATGGCGAACCGCATCCAAGTCACAGGCGAGCTGCCGTGGGAACGCCCGGAAGGTAATGCTTTCTGGCGGGATGCCGATACCGCACAGCTTAAATCGCTCGTAGATATCCGTTACGGCGAATTCACCACCCGTAACTACGATGTTTCCTTTACCAAGGTGGCAGATGACCGCCATTTCCATCCTGTGAGGGATTACCTCAACGGACTCCCCAAGTGGGACGGCGTGAAGCGTGTCGAGGAACTGTTCATCAAATATCTGCAGGCTGACGATACGGAGTATGTCCGTACCGTCACGAGAAAAACCTTCGCCGCCGCTGTTGCGAGAGTCATGTGTCCCGGCATCAAGTTCGACTGCGTTCCCGTCCTTGACGGCGAACAGGGCATCGGCAAAAGCTCCATCGTAAAAGGCCTCGTCACGCCCGAATACTACTCTGAATCCCTCTCGCTGACCGATATGGACGATAAAGCCGGAGCGGAAAAACTGCAAGGCTTCTGGGTGGTCGAGATAGGCGAGCTTGCCGGAATGAAAAAAGCCGACATTGAAAAGGTGAAATCCTTCCTCTCCACCTCTGATGACAAATACCGTCCGAGCTACGGCAGAGTGGTCGAAAGCCACCCCCGCCAGTGCATCATCATCGGCACGGTCAACGGTGAACGCGGCTACCTCCGTGACATCACGGGCAACCGCCGCTTCTGGATCATCAAGGTTCATCAGAAAACACAGAAGCAGAACTGGCACTTTACACAGGCTGACCGCGACCAGTTCTGGGCAGAAGCGAAAGCCATCTGGGAGTCCGGCGAAAAGCTGTACCTCGAAGGCGATATCCTTGCCGAGTCCGAAAAGGCGCAGCGGAACGCTATGGAGGTAGATGAGCGTGTCGGAATGGTCGAAGAGTATCTGAATACGCTTCTTCCCGAAGGCTGGGACAGCATGGATGTGTATGCCCGCCGCAGTTACCTCTCCGGCGATCCGACCGCAGTCAAAGGCACCGTGGAACGCACGACAGTTTCCAATGCGGAGATATGGTGCGAATGCTTCGGCAAAAACCTCTCCGAACTCAAGGCTACGGACAGCTATGCCATCGCCGCCCTCATGACGCAGATTCCGGGATGGAAACGCGGTGCCGCCGCCAAACGACTGCCCCTCTATGGTAAGCAGCGAATTTACGAAAAAGGCTAACTGCGGAACAAGATGCGGAACAGGAACAACTTTTTCCCTTATATTCGTTCGGCGATAAAGAGATAAAGAAACACCTACACGCACGTATAGGAATATAAGGAAACGGTTGTTCCGCTCGTTCCGTTGTTCCAGAAAGGACAAATATGAAAAGCGAAAAACAGATAGAACAGAGCCTGGTCAATGCCGTGAAAAATATGGGAGGCATCGCGCCCAAGTTCGTCAGTCCCGGTTTTGACGGAATGCCCGACCGCATCGTGCTTCTCCCTCATGGGGTGATGGCATTTGTGGAAGTTAAGGCTCCGGGCAAAAAGCCCCGCCCTTTGCAGGTGTCAAGGCATGGCTTGCTTCATCGTCTCGGCTTCAAGGTGTATGTCCTTGACGATATGAACCAGATCGGAGGGATTCTCGATGATATACGAACCGCATGAATATCAGAAATATGCCATCAACTTCATCAAAGAAAATCCCATCGCCGCCGTGCTTCTGGATATGGGTCTCGGCAAAACGAGTATCACGCTGACGGCAATAAACGACCTACTTTTCGACAGCTTCGATGTACGAAAGGTTCTCGTCATCGCTCCGCTGCGAGTGGCACGGGATACATGGCCTGCCGAAGTCGATAAGTGGGATCATCTCTGTCACCTCATCTGCTCCGTGGCTGTCGGCACCGAAGCCGAACGCAAAGCGGCTCTCAAGAAGAAAGCCCACATCTACATCATCAACCGTGAGAACGTCTCGTGGCTCATCGAGGACAGCGGCATTCCGTTCGACTTCGATATGGTGGTGATCGATGAGCTTTCCTCCTTCAAGAACGGCAAAGCGAAACGGTTCAAGAGCCTGTTGAAAGTACGACCCTTTGTAAAACGCATCGTGGGTCTGACCGGCACTCCTGCCGGAAACGGTCTGATGGACTTATGGGCAGAGTTCCGGGTTCTGGATATGGGCAAACGCCTCGGACGGTTCATCTCCAACTATCGCCTGAACTACTTCACCCCGGACAAACGCAACGGTCAGATTGTGTATTCCTACAAGCCTCTGCCGTTCGCCGAACAAGCCATATATAACGCAATTTCCGATATCACCATTTCGATGAAGTCCACCGACCACCTCAAAATGCCGGAACTGGTCAGCACAGCGTACCCCGCCGTCATGAGCGATGCGGAAGCACAAACCTACGAGGATTTCAAATCCGAGTATGTGATGAAGCTCGGAAAAGACAAGGAAATCACCGCCGCCAACGCTGCCGTCCTCTGCGGAAAGCTGACGCAGATGGCAAACGGAGCGATTTATGACGAGTCCGGCGAGTGCCACCTCATTCACGACCGAAAACTGGACGCTTTGGAAGACATCATCGAAGCCGCCAACGGGAAACCGATTCTGGTGGCGTACTGGTATCAGTCCGACCGTGACCGCATCGAAAAACGGCTGCACGAACTGCATATCCCGTTTTCGAGGATGGACAGTTCCGAAAGCATCCGCAGATGGAACAGCGGTGAGCTTCCCGTTGCCCTTATCCATCCGGCATCTGCCGGACACGGGCTGAACCTTCAAAGCGGCGGCAGCACCATCGTGTGGTTCGGCATGACGTGGAGTCTTGAGCTTTACAGTCAGACGAACGCAAGGCTGTGGCGGCAGGGTCAGACCTCCGATACCGTGGTGGTCATGCACATCATCACCGCCGGTACCATTGACGAGGACATTCTGAAAGCCCTTCAGCGGAAGGACAAAACGCAGTCCGCATTGATAGCGGCGGTCAAAGCAAATCTGTGACAATCTATGAAAATCCGTGCCAATCCGAGTGAACTAAAAAATTCGGAGGTACAGAATATGAACCCTTTTGAAGAACTGGCAAACGCCATAGTGATACAAGCAGCAAAGGATTACAGAGCCGCCCTGAAAAAGCTGAAGAAATATCCGAGAGATGCCGAAGCAAGGCAAATGAGGAATGATTGTGAGAGTTTCTTACGTTCCTCGTGGTACAGCACATTGACTTCGGTTGACGGAGAGCTTCTGATGCGGAAATTGCAAATGGAGGTGGCGGCATGACGGCAAAGGAATATTTGAGTCAGGCATACCGCCTCGATCAGCGTATCAACTCCAATATCGAAGAGGTCACCATGCTTCGTGAAATGGCAAGCAGCATATCCTCTCCGTCCTGGGGCGAAAAGGTGCAGACTTCCCACAGTACGGAAGCCCCCTTTGTACGGAGCCTTGAGAAGATCATGGATTTGGAGGACACCATCAACAAGGAAATCGACACCCTTGTCTGTCTGAAAAAGCAGATACGGACGGTCATAGAAGCCGTACAGAATACGGATGAGCGGCTCGTTCTCCGTTACCGCTACATCCACAACTGTACATGGGAGCAGATAGGAAACGAACTGAATGCCGATGCGAGAACCATTCGCCGCTGGCACGGCGAGGCTCTCCTCAAGGTAAAAGTCCCCGAAAATCCCATCATAATATAAATGCGCCCGAAATGTCCTGCTTTGTCCGTAGATGTCCACCGCCACATTATGGTATGATATAATCAGCAAAGAATATTAAGACGAGCCTTCGAGGGAGCAATCCTTCGAGGGCTTTTCTTATGCCCCGAAGGAGGTGAACAGATGCCAAGCAAGCCGAAACGACCGTGTTCATACCCCGGCTGTCCCAACCTATCTAACGGACAGTACTGTGAGGAACACAGGAAGATGGAGCGGAAACGCTACGATAAATACGAGCGTGATCCGAACATAAACAAAACCTACGGCAGAGCGTGGAAGCGTATCCGTGACCGCTACACTGCGGAGCATCCGCTGTGCGAGCTGTGTCTCAAAGACGGCCGGCTTACCCCTGTCGAAGAGGTGCATCATATTCTTCCTATTTCTCACGGCGGTACGCACGACCGTTCAAATCTGATGTCGCTTTGCCGCTCCTGCCACCAGAAAATCCATCTCGAAAACGGTGACAGACACACGCATGAGTGAGGCCCCTGGGGCGGTTCAAATCTCTACGACCCCAAGAGCCGGGCAACGGTCCGGGGTCACGTGCGCGAAAAAGGCGAAATCAAAAGGGTAATTAAGGGAGGTGAACTCGGATGCCCACAAAATCGAATAACACAGGCGGGCGCGGTGGTGCAAGACCCGGTGCGGGAAGGAAAAAAACCGCAGTCAAGGAGAAAGCCGAAAACGGGAATCCCGGCGGCAGAAAACTTGAAGTGCTGGATATTCCCGAAGTCGAGGGTGTTGCTATGCCGAAGCCCCATGATTTTCTTTCCGCCGAGCAGCGCGACGGCAGCGTCCTGCAGGCACAGGAGATCTACACGGAAACCTGGCAATGGCTCAAAGGTATCGGCTGCGCCGCAAAGGTGTCGCCGCAGCTTTTGGAGCGCTACGCCATGTGTTCCGCCCGTTGGGTGCAGTGCGAGGAAATGACCAACCGCATGGGCTTCCTCTCCAAACACCCTACCACGGGAAAGCCGATCCCGTCCCCGTTTATCAACATCGGCATCAACTACATGAACCAGGCGGTTCGGCTCTGGAATGAAATCTTCCAAATCGTGAAAGAAAACTGCAGCACGGAATACGGCGAGTCAACGCCGCAGGACGACCTCATGGAACGCCTGCTCCGTGCAAGAAAGGGGTAACACCATGTTTGAAAAAGTGAATCCCTGCCACCCGGATAAGGTGGCAGACAGAATTGCCGGTGCGCTCGTTGACCTGGCATACAAGAAAGCAGAAAATCCCCGCATCGCCGTGGAAGTGCTCATCGGTCACGGCGTGTGCTACATCATTGCGGAGGCTTCGGTGAGTATTCCGATAGAGGAAGTCACCGCCGTCGTTCACCGCATTGCCGGGAACCTTGATGTTGACTATGCGGAAGTGCCGCAGGACGGTCACCTCGCCAATAACCAGGCAGACGGCGTCCGCTGCGGAGATAACGGCATCTTTAAGGGAATGCCCGTGACTGAGGAGCAGAAAACGCTGTCCGAGATTGCACGGGACATTTTCTCCGTGTATCCCTATGACGGCAAGTACCTTCTGGATGGCGACAGGCTTATCCTCTGTCAGAGTAATGCGCCTTCGGATGCGCTCCGAAAGCTGTACCTCGATGCGGAGATCAACCCGCTCGGCGACTGGACGGGCGGCACCGATGTGGACACCGGCGCTACCAACCGCAAGCTCGGCTCGGATATGGCCGACTCCGTGACAGGCGGTGGTCTGCACGGCAAGGATCTGTCCAAGGCGGATGTGTCCGTCAATATCTACGCTTTCCTCAAAGCGCAGAAAATCGGCAAGCCCGTGACGCTCTGCTGCGCTATTGGGGACGATGCCGTGGATGGTAAACCGTATGAGGAAATTGTCGAAACTGCTCGAAAATACATCTCCGACCTCGGCGGCTTCGAGAAGTTTGCGGAATGGGGGCTGGTCTGATGAAAACAACGACCGAAATGAAACTCGTCCCCATTGTGAAACTCGTTCCCTATGTGAACAATGCCCGAACCCACTCACCGGAGCAGATTAACAAACTCCGTTCCTCGCTCCGTGAGTTCGGTTTTATCAATCCTGTCATCATCGACCGTGACTATGGCGTTATTGCCGGTCACGGTCGTATTCTTGCCGCCAAGGAGGAAGGCATCACCGAAGTACCGTGCGTCTTTGCCGACCACCTTACGGAAGCCCAGAAAAAAGCCTACATCATTGCCGACAACCGTATGGCGATGGACGCAGGCTGGGACGAGGAACTCCTGCGTGTGGAGATCGAGTCTTTGCAGGCGGCGGACTTCGACCCGCTCCTCACCGGCTTTGATGAAAAGGAGCTATCGAAGCTCTTTGACAACGGCATTGAAGCTGAAGAGGATGATTTTGATGTGGATGCCGAACTGCAAAAGCCAACCTTCTCAAAATCCGGCGACATCTGGACGCTGGGACGGCACCGGCTCATCTGCGGCGACAGTACAAAAGAGGAAACCTACACCGCACTCATGGACGGCCGCAAGGCGAACCTCGTTATTACCGACCCGCCCTACAATGTGAACTACGAGGGCAGCGCCGGGAAAATCAAAAACGACAACATGGCATCGGAGAAGTTTTTCGACTTCCTCTTCGATGCCTTTTCCAATATGGAGAAGATCATGGCGGACGATGCGTCCATCTATGTATTCCACGCCGACACCGAAGGACTGAACTTCCGCAAGGCGTTTGATGCCGCAGGGTTCTACCTCTCCGGCTGCTGTATCTGGAAGAAGCAGTCGTTGGTGCTCGGCCGCTCACCGTACCAGTGGCAGCATGAACCGTGCCTTTACGGTTGGAAGAAGAAAGGCAAGCACCAGTGGTACACCGGGCGGAAAGAGTCCACCATCTGGGAGTTCGACAAACCCAAGAAAAACGGCGACCATCCCACCATGAAACCCATCCCGCTGCTGGCCTATCCTATTCAGAACAGCTCTATGGCAAACAGTGTGGTACTTGACCCCTTCGGCGGGTCCGGCTCCACGCTTATTGCCTGTGAGCAGACCGACCGCATCTGCTGCACCATCGAACTGGACGAAAAGTTCTGCGATGTTATTGTCCGCAGATACATCGAGCAGGTCGGCACGGATGAGAAGGTCAGCGTCCTGCGGGATGGGAAAATACTGCCCTTCACTGAGGTGGCAAATACCGCACCGGAGGTGTGAGCGTGAAAGAGCAATATCACCTTGTTTCCTTTTCCGGCGGCAAAGACTCAACCGCCATGCTTCTTGGGATGCTGGAGCGCGACATGAAAATTGACTGCATTCTTTTCTGTGATACAGGGCTTGAATTTCCTGCTATGTATGATCATATCGCAAAGGTTGAAAAGGACATCGGTCGGAAAATTACCAGCGTCAGAGCCGAGCATACCTATGAGGAACTCATGTTTGATGTTCCGGTACGGCGTAGTGCAGATTCGCCTGTCGTCCGGCAATACGGAGTGCAATTGAATGGCTACGGATGGCCTGGCCCTCGGCAGCGGTGGTGTACCACACGGCTCAAGGCGATGCCGCGAGAGCGTTTTCTGAGGGAACTGCGGAAACAGTATGAGGTCATTGAATATGTCGGCATTGCCGCCGATGAGCAATATCGCCTGGAACGAGCGAACAATCAGAATCCCAACCACCGACACCCGTTGGTAGATTGGGGCTGGACGGAGCGCGACTGCCTGCGGTATTGCTATGAGCGTGGATATGATTGGGATGGCCTGTATGAGCATTTCAAGCGCGTGTCCTGCTGGTGCTGTCCGCTGCAATCGTTGACGGAGCTGCGGGAGCTGCATCAGCACTTTCCAGGGCTTTGGGAGCAACTGAAAACATGGGATAAACGAACCTGGCGAAACTTCCGTGCCGACTACAGCGTGGAGAATTTGGAGGTTCGTTTTTTGCTGGAGCGCGAGTGGACGGCTGCCGGAAAGCCTATCCGAAGCAGAGCGTTCTACACTGCGCTGAGAGAACGATTGGAGGCATCCAGATGAAAACTGAAAAGCCTTTGACCCTCGGAAGCCTGTTTGACGGCTCCGGGGGCTTTCCTTTGGGCGGACTGCTTGCCGGTATCACTCCCGTGTGGGCTTCGGAGATCGAGCCGTTTCCCATTCGGGTGACCACCAAGCGTCTGCCTTTTATGAAGCACTACGGGAACATCTCCGCTATGGACGGCGGCAGAATCGAACCCGTGGACATTATCACTTTCGGCAGCCCATGCCAGGACATGAGCGTGGCAGGCCGAAGAGACGGTCTGGACGGTTCCCGTTCAAGTCTTTTTTATGAAGCCGTCCGTATTATCAAAGAAATGAGGTGTGCCACAGGTGGCAGATATCCAAGATACATCGTATGGGAGAACGTCCCCGGTGCCTTCTCCTCGAACAAGGGCGAGGACTTCAAAGCCGTCCTCGAAGCGGTCATCGGCATCGCCGAGCCGAATGCCGAGGTGCCTATGCCTGAAAAGGCACGATGGCCCTACGCCGACCTATACATGGGAGATGGATGGAGCGTTGCGTACCGAACTCTTGACGCACAATACTGGGGAGTTCCCCAGCGAAGACGCCGCATCTACCTTGTCGCAGATCTTGCAGGCGGAAGTGCCGGAAAAATATTATTTGAGTCAGAAGGCCTGTCTGGGTATTCTGCGGAGGGCTTCCGCTCGTGGCAAAGAGCTGCCGGAAGTTTTACGCCTTGCGCTGGAGCGACAGGCTTCGATGGATACAACGGCAGTCTGACGGACGACACTTCCGCCACCCTCGGCGTGAACTGCGGAATGAGTACCGGTCGTAACGGCATTGTTTTGAATGACCAGGGCGGCAACCGCATGGAAGTTTCCGAGGATGTTGCGGCAACGCTCCGAGCAGAAAATCACGGGCATCCGCCCTGCGTGATGGAGTCGGCAGGATTTTGCACCGAGCATTCCGCAAAGAGCCGCACCATCGGCTATGAGGAGGAATGCTCTCCCACGCTCCGTGCTGGGGTCGTTCCCGCAGCGGTCGCACTGGAAAACCATCCTACCGACAGCAGAGTCAAACTTTCCGAGGACGGGAATGTGCAGACACTGACCTCACGCATGGGCACGGGCGGCAACAATGTACCGCTTGTGATGAAGATCCGCTCCGGCTGCGAAGGCGGCGGCAAGGGTCCGCTCATCCAGGAAAACAAGTCCGCGACCCTGTCCTGCAACAATGACCAGACATTGTTTGAACCTTGCAGCTGGGACGGTGGGCATATTTCTCCGACCATCACCAAGCAGAACGCAGGTGGAAATCAGCGGATGCCGGACAAAGACAATTTCACTTGCGTCCTTCAGCCCTTCGGGATCTCCTCCAAGGACTCCAATGCCATGAAGTCGGATAATCCCCACAGCGGAATCTACGAAGCGGAAACCGCACGGACGCTGGACGGTAACGGCGGCAATCCCTCCTGCAATCAGGGCGGCATTGCCGTGGTCGCTTTCACGCAGAATCAGCGTGATGAGGTTCGTGACCTGGGCGACCGCTCCGCTGTGGTGTGTGCCAATGCCGGGACAAAACAGCAGACCTTTGTGCTGCAAGGCTCTATGATCGGCCGTGAGGACAAAAACGGTCCCCAGGGCGATGGCATCAACGAGGATGTCAGCTTTACCCTTAATACCGTAGACCGCCATGCCGTGTACAGTATGACAACGGGAAGCTTTACCCAGGTTTCCAAGGAAAAAGCACCGACCGTCCTCGCGCGGGACTACAAAGACCCGACCGCCGTTTGCTACGGCATCGGCAGAGACACCTCCAACCAGGGGCAGAACGCCAAATTCGCTCCGACCTTTGAAGAGGAGCTTCAGCCGACACTGGTAGCCAAAGGACCGGGCGCTATCCAAAGCGGATACACCGTCCGGCGTTTGACGCCCACCGAATGTGCCAGACTTCAAGGTTTCCCGGACAACTGGTGTGCCGACCTCGGTACGGAAAAACCGTCCGATGAGGAGATGTACTTTTGGCACAAGGTATTCAAGACCTACTCCGAAGTGACCGGCTGCAAAATGAAGTCCGACAAACAGGTCGCAAAGTGGCTGAAAGACCCGTACTCGGACAGTGCGGAATATAAGATGTGGGGCAACGGCGTGGCGCTCCCGTGCGTATGGTTCGTGCTCTGCGGGATCGTGTGGTATGCACAGTCCGGCAACGATAATACGCCGACATAATCTACACCGGAAATGTGAAGATATAACTGGATATATACCGAACCTGACGGTAATATGTGACTACCATAAAACAAGGAGGTCACGAACATGACGATCACAATCAATGCCCAGGGTGCGGAGCGCAAGCGGCTTGTGCAGACTATCTCCGACTGGCTCGGTGTCCCCGCAAAGTACTGCGGTGCGCCCACATTCAACTATGAGGTGGACTACTTCACCATCGACCGAAACGGCAGCCTTTCCTTTGATGACCGTGCCGACAGCGAGGTCATTGAGCGGCTGCTTCAGCACATCTACGATGAGGGCTTTGACATCGACCTGAGCCACACCGACGATGGGGACGAGCCTTGCGCCGTCTGCATTTCCATGCCGAAGAGTCTGTTCACCGACAGCAATCTGGAAAACCTCAAGGCACTCATTGCCGCCAAGGGTGGTCTTATCAAGAAAGCTCTCGGAGTCCCTGACCTGCCACTGGAAATCACGGACACGAAGGTATCCTTCCCTTGGTTCCCGGCGACTCCAATCCCGGACGAGATGAAAGCCTATGACACCTTTATTTGCAAGCTGTGCGAGATGGCACGGAATCAGAAACGGATTAACGCAACGGAAAAGCCGACCGACAATGAGAAATATGCATTCCGCTGCTTTCTCCTGCGGCTCGGCTTTATCGGTGCGGAATACAAGACCGCTCGAAAAATCCTGCTGAAGAACCTCTCCGGCTCTTCGGCTTTCAGAAACGGAGGTGCGCAGCATGAGATTTCCGAGTAAAGAGACGGTCGAGCGTATCCGAGAAGAATATCCGGTCGGCACCCGTGTGGAGCTTGTTCAGATGGACGATCCCCAAGCACCGCCTGTCGGCACGAAAGGCACCGTGCGAGGTGTGGACGATATCGGCAGCATCATGGTTGCCTGGGATAACGGCTGCGGACTGAGCGTGGCTTACGGCGAGGACATCTGCCGTAAACTGCTGTAATATACACAGTTTTCAGACCACAAGATCGTGTAGTTTATAGCTCAGATATAACTGGATATAGTGTGCTTTCAGAGGTAATATGTGACTACCGAAAGGGAAAACAAACCAAAACGGAGGTCACAAACATGAGCCAGAGAACAGAAAACCAGGTAGCCGAAATGAAGAAGCAGACCATCGGGGTCGAGGTCGAAATGAACAGCATCACCAGAGAGAAGGCCGCAAGGCTGGCAGCCACATTCTTTGGTACCGGGCGGTACGAGAACACCGCTTGCCGCAACGGCTACTGCACTTGGTCGGCTTGGGATGAGAGCGGACGCGAGTGGAAATTCCAGAAGGACGTCAGCATCGCGGGCCCGGACAGTGAGAAATGCGAGATGGTCACGCCGATCCTCACCTACGTTGACATGGAGACCTTGCAGGAGCTGGTTCGCCGCCTCCGCAAAGCTGGAGCAAAAAGTGATGCCACAAGAGGCTGCGGTGTTCACATCCACATCGGTGCCAAGGGGCACACGCCCCAAACGCTCCGAAACCTCGCAAACATCATGGCAAGCCACGAAGACCTCCTGGCAAGCGCACTGAACCTCGACAGAGGCCGCATCAGCCGCTACTGCCGCACGGTTGACCCCAGATTCCTGGAACGGCTGAACAACAGAAAACCCACCACCATGGCAGCCTTGGCTGATATTTGGTACGGCAGCCAGAACGCCGACTACGGCAGAAGCCAGCACTACAACGACAGCCGCTACCATATGCTGAACCTCCACGCCACCTTCACCAAGGGAACGGTCGAGTTCCGGCTCTTCCAGTTCGATGCCCCTGCGGACGGCAAGCAGAACGGGCTCCACGCCGGACAGCTTAAGAGCTACATTCAGCTGTGCCTCGCCCTGAGCCAGATGGCAAAGACGGTCAGAACCGCAAGCCCCAAGCCCCAGCAAAACGAGAATCCCAAATATGCAATGCGCACTTGGCTTCTTCGCCTCGGCTTTATTGGCGACGAGTTCAAGACCGCAAGAGATCTCCTCACGAAGCGCCTGGATGGGGATGCAGCCTTCCGCAGCGGCAGAGCAGCCGCTTGAAGGACGCAGCCCAGAGGCCCCCGAACCCGCTGATGGCGGGCTTTCGGTGGTAGAAGGCAACTTCGGAAAGGAGTATTTTTTATGGAAAAACGCTATTACATCGCCTACGGCAGCAACCTCAATGTCCGCCAGATGCGGATGCGCTGCCCGTCGGCACGGATCATCGGCACATCAAAGCTGAATGACTATGAACTGCTTTTCAAGGGCAGCAAGACGGGTTCTTATCTCACGGTAGAAAAGAAACTTGGCAGTACTGTTCCCGTTGCCGTATGGGAAGTCACTGCGGATGACGAAAAAGCCCTGGACCGTTACGAAGGCTTCCCGAACTTCTATTACAAGAAGGAGTTGACCCTACCAATCAAGGGTATCCGCACGGGCAAAATCCGTAAGCGCCGGGTATTCGTGTACATCATGCATGAGGACAGGCCCATCGGCATTCCGTCCGTTCCTTATATGCAGACCTGCATCCAGGGCTACGACGATTTTGGCTTTGACCGGCTTGTGCTGATAGACGCTTATCTCAAATGTGGGGAGGAACATCATGAGGGAAAATAAAATCATCCGAATATCGGTCTGCCCCAGGTGCGGGCAAGCCTACCGGGATCATCCGGCTCTTTCAAGGATCGACAACGAAACACTCATCTGCCCGGATTGTGGCACACGGGAGGCACTCGATTCCATCGGCGTAAAACCGGATGAGCAGGAGCAGATCATCGCCTCCATTCACCGCTGCCACCAGCCGGAATAACGCTGTAAAAAACACAGTTTTTACTCCGAATGATTGTGTACTATATGCCTCCGAAATGACTGGATATATCCCGAACATGACGGTAATATACACTCACAACAAAACAAACGGAGGTACACGGTTATGTGGAAAGAAAGCAGCATCAAGGTAAACGGCGAGGTTTTTCACTACTGGATGAAGCAGTACGACAAAGGCTCCGAGTGGGGCATCGAGGGCGGACGCATTTCCAAGCTGATGCTCAAGCGGGACGGCAAAATCGTCTGCAACTACGACAGAGGTTGGGACATAGAACCCGCCGATGAAAGCACACAGCTTGCGCTGGAGCTTCTGCTCCACAGCGAGAACTGGTAAAAAGCCAAAATTTCAAAGCAACGGCTCCGAAAGGAGCTGCTGCTCGTTATACGGAAGGTCGCACCGATTTCGGTGGCGGCTATTTTTATTGCTCTGTCGGAGGGGGTGAGAAATTGCGAAAACTGAAGAATTACAAGCCGACACGGTTCATGGAGAAAACCTCTCACTACGATGTGGACGCAGCGGATTATGCCGTCATGTTTATTGAGAGCCTATGCCACACCAAAGGCACCTGGGCGAGAAAGCCCTTCGAGCTTATTGACTGGCAGGAACAAATCATCCGGGACATCTTCGGTGTCCTTAAGCCCAACAGCTATCGGCAGTTCAATACCGCCTACATCGAGATTCCCAAGAAGCAGGGCAAGTCCGAGCTTGCCGCTGCGGTGGCACTTCTGCTCACCTGCGGCGATGGAGAGGAACGCGCCGAGGTCTACGGCTGTGCCGCCGACCGTCAGCAAGCATCCATCGTTTTCAATGTGGCGGCTGACATGGTGCGGATGTGTCCTGCGCTCTCCAAGCGGGTCAAGATACTGGATTCCCAGAAGCGGCTCATTTATCAGCCAACGGGCAGTATCTACCAGGTGCTCTCCGCCGATGTCGGCAACAAGCACGGCTTCAATACACACGGTGTGGTATTCGACGAGCTGCACACCCAGCCCAACCGCAAACTCTTTGATGTCATGACCAAAGGCTCCGGCGATGCCCGTATGCAGCCGCTGTATTTTCTCATTACCACGGCCGGCAATGATACGAAGTCCATCTGCTATGAGATCCACCAGAAGGCAAAGGACATCATCGAGGGACGCAAGATCGACCACACCTTCTATCCCGTCATCTACGGTGCGGAGGAATCGGACGATTGGACGGACCCGAAGGTTTGGAAGAAAGCCAATCCCTCCCTCGGCATCACGGTCGGCATCGACAAGGTCAAAGACGCCTACGAGTCTGCCAAGCAGAACCCCGGCGAGGAGAACTCCTTCCGACAGCTTCGTTTGAATCAATGGGTCAAGCAGGCGGTGCGTTGGATGCCAATGGACAAGTGGGATAAATGCGAGTTTGCCGTCAGCGAGGACGATCTGGAAGGCCGTGTCTGCTACGGCGGTCTGGACTTGTCCTCCACAACGGATATTACAGCATTCGTTCTGGTGTTTCCACCGGAAGACGAGGACGACAAGTACATCATCCTGCCGTACTTCTGGATACCGGAGGACAACCTCGACCTTCGAGTCCGGCGTGACCATGTGCCATACGATGTGTGGGAACGGCAGGGCTTTTTGCAGACCACCGAGGGCAATGTCGTTCACTACGGCTACATCGAGAAGTTCATCGAAAGCCTGGGCGAACGCTTCAACATCCGGGAGATTGCCTTCGACCGTTGGGGAGCTGTGCAGATGGTGCAGAACCTTGAGGGCATGGGCTTCACGGTCGTTCCTTTCGGACAGGGCTTTAAGGATATGTCTCCGCCCACCAAGGAGCTGATGAAGCTGGTGCTGGAACAGCGCATTGCCCACGGCGGGCATCCTGTCCTCCGCTGGATGATGGACAACATTTTCATCCGCACCGACCCTGCCGGAAACATCAAACCGGACAAGGAGAAGTCCACAGAGAAAATCGACGGCGTCGTGGCAACGATCATGGCACTTGACAGAGCTATACGCTGTGGAAACGACAAGGCCGAGTCTGTTTATGACAGTCGAGGTCTTTTATTTATATGAAGGGAGAGTTTATATGGGTATTTTTTCAGGGCTGTTCAAATCCAGGGACAAGCCTCAAAACAGAACGGCAGGCAGTAACTACGCATTTTTCTTCGGCGGCACGACCTCCGGCAAAGCGGTGACAGAACGCTCCGCTATGCAGATGACCGCCGTGTATTCCTGTGTCCGCATCCTGTCTGAGGCTGTCGCAGGTCTGCCGCTGCACCTATACAAATACACGGACAGCGGCGGCAAGGCAATGGCGCTCGACCATCCGCTCTACCGCTTGCTCCACGATGAGCCGAACCCGGAGATGAGTTCTTTCGTGTTCCGGGAAACCCTCATGACGCACCTTCTCCTCTGGGGGAACGCTTACGCGCAGATCATCCGAAACGGAAAGAACGAGATCGTTGCCCTGTACCCTTTGATGCCGAACAAGATGTCGGTGGACAGAGACGAGGATGGTCGCCTGTACTACACCTATTACCGTGGCACAGACGAGGCTATCAAGAACAAGGAGTTCGCCGTAACGCTTCAGCCCTCAGATGTGCTGCATATCCCCGGACTCGGCTTCGATGGCTTGGTTGGCTACAGCCCCATCGCTATGGCAAAGAACGCTATCGGCATGGCTATTGCCTGTGAGGAATACGGCGCAAAGTTCTTCGCCAACGGTGCCGCACCGGGCGGTGTGCTGGAACACCCCGGCACGATCAAAGACCCGCAGCGTGTGCGGGAGAGCTGGCAGTCCACCTTCGGAGGCAGCGGCAACGCAAACAAAATCGCCGTGCTGGAAGAAGGCATGAAGTACACGCCCATCGGCATCTCGCCGGAGCAGGCGCAGTTCCTCGAAACACGCAAATTCCAAATCAATGAGATTGCTCGAATTTTCCGAGTCCCACCCCACATGGTCGGTGATCTGGAGAAGTCGAGCTTTTCTAATATTGAGCAGCAGTCCCTTGAGTTCGTGAAGTACACCCTTGACCCCTGGGTCATCCGCTGGGAGCAGTCCATTCAGCGGTCACTCCTCTCGCGGGACGAAAAAGCGGTGTATTTCGTGAAGTTCAATCTGGAAGGTCTGCTCCGAGGTGATTACCAAAGCCGCATGAACGGGTACGCCATTGGTCGTCAGAACGGCTGGATGTCCGCAAACGACATCCGGGAGCTGGAAAATCTCGACCGCATCCCGGCAGAGGAAGGCGGCGACTTGTACCTCATTAACGGCAATATGCTCCCGCTCAAGAATGCGGGTGCTTTTGCAGATACACCTACCGATGACGGAAAGGAGGAAAAAATCGATGAAGAAATTCTGGAATTGGAAGAGCCGAACGGTGACGAACTCGGAGACGCAGGAACAGACACAGGAAAGAACCCTGTTCCTGAACGGGACCATCGCCGAGGAAAGCTGGTTTGACGATGATGTCACCCCGCAGCTTTTCAAGGACGAGCTCATGTCCGGCAGCGGAAATATTACCGTGTGGATCAACTCTCCCGGCGGCGACTGCGTGGCTGCAGCGCAAATCTACAATATGCTCATGGACTACAAGGGTGATGTGACCGTGAAAATCGATGGCATTGCGGCATCCGCAGCGTCCGTCATCGCTATGGCAGGCACGAAGGTACTGGTATCCCCGGTGTCCATGCTTATGATCCACAACCCCATGACGGCGGCATTCGGCAATTCGGACGAGATGCAGAAAGCTATCGAGATGCTCGGTAGCGTTAAGGATTCCATCATCAACGCCTATGAGATCAAGACGGGGCTTTCCCGTGCCAAGCTCTCGCACCTCATGGATGCCGAAACTTGGATGGACGCAAACAAGGCTGTGGAACTTGGATTTGCGGACGGAATCATGAGTCGTGCCGATGAGACCGAGGACATGACTGTCCCCACAATTTCTATGCTGTATTCCAAGGCGAATGTGGTGAACTCTCTCATGGAGAAAGTTGCCGCAAAATGCACCATCGCCCCGAAATCCAACCGTACACAAAAAGCCGATGACCTTATGGATCGGCTCAATCTCATTAAAAACTGGAGGTAATTCAATATGACTATCAACGAACTGCGTGAAAAGCGCAACCAGGCTTGGAATGCCGCAAAGGCATTTGTTGAAACCAAGCGCGACAAGGACGGTCTGCTTTCCGAAGAGGATGCCAAGACCTATGCTCAGATGGAAAAGAGGGTACAGGACTACAGTGCTGAGATCGAGCGCATGGAGGCTATGTCCGCAATGGAAGCACAGCTGAACAGACCCACTTCCTCTCCAATCACCGAGAAGCCCATGAACGGCAAGTCCACCGCTGACGAGAAGCCCAAGACCGGTCGTGCTTCCGATGCCTACCGCACCGGAATGCTCACCGCCCTTCGCAGCAACTTCCACCAGGTGAGCAATGTCCTTCGCGAGGGTGTTGACGCTGACGGCGGCTACCTCGTACCCGAAGAGTACGATTCCCGCCTCATTCAGACGCTTTCCGAGGAAAATATCATGCGAAAGCTCGGTCACACTATCACCACATCCGGTGAGCATAAAATCAACATTGCAGCGACCGCGCCTGCCGCTGCGTGGATTGAGGAAGGCGGCGCACTCTCTTTCGGTGACGCCACCTTTGCACAGATCCTTCTGGACGCGCACAAGCTCCATGTTGCCATCAAGGTGACCGAGGAACTGCTCTACGACAATGCGTTCAAGTTGGAGGATTACATTCTCACCGAGTTCGGCAAGGCACTTGCCAATGCCGAGGAGGACGCATTCCTCAACGGTACAGGTGTCGGTCAGCCGCTTGGCCTGTTTGCAGAGACCGGCGGCGGTCATGTGGCAGAAACGCTTACTGCGGCACTCAAGAGCGATGATCTCATCACCCTCATCCATGCGCTGAAGCGTCCCTACCGCAAGTCCGCTTCCTTCATCATGAACGACAAGACTATCGCGCAGATTCGCAAGCTGAAGGACAACAACGGTGCGTACATCTGGCAGCCTTCCTACCAGGCAGGCGAACCGGACCGCATTCTCGGCTACACGGTTCACACCTCTGCGTATGCGCCGGAGAATGCTATCGCATTCGGTGATTACAGCTACTACAACATCGGCGACCGCGGCACCCGTTCCTTCAAGCAGCTCAACGAGCTGTTCGCAGGCAACGGCATGATCGGTTTCGTTGCCAAGGAGCGTGTGGACGGCAAACTCATTCTTCCCGAAGCCGTTCAGATCCTCAAGCTGAAAACCGAATAAGGAAGGAGGCGGCGGTGATGGACGAGCTTCTTTCCAGAGTGAAAGCCAACCTTATCCTGGAACACACGGCGGATGATGCCTTGCTGAAAAGCTACATCACCGCCGCTGTTTCTTACGCCGAAAGCTACCAGCACATCCCGGAGGGCTATTACACGGAGAACCCCATGCCAGCCACCACAGAGCAAGCCGTTATCATGCTGTCGTCCCACTTCTACGAAAGCCGGGACGGCAGCACGGGCGGCTTCTTTGCGGATAATACCGGAGCGGCACAGCAGGTGTGGAACACCGTCAATTTACTGCTCCGCTTGGATAGGCGGTGGCAGGTATGAGTTTTGGAAAAATGAACGGCTTTGCCGACATCGTGGAAACCCGCCAAGTCAAGGACAGCGAGGGCTTCACCCATTCCGAGGATGAAGTCCTCGCTTCCGTCCGTGTGTACCGGGAAGGCCGGCACGGCAGTCAGCGTTGGGCGAACCTCGCTGCATTCAGCGAAGCGACCGACCTGTTCCGCTTTCGGTGTATTCCTGGGCTGACGGTCACTACCGACCATTTTCTCATCTGCGATGACTGTCGCTACGACATTGTGTCCGTGGAGGATGTCAAAGGCCGTGGGATGTACATTGAGGTGCTGGCAAAGAAGGAGGTGCCGACCGTTGGCTAAGTGCGATATGAAAATGCCGGAGGATTTTCTTCTGAAGATATCCAAGCTCGGCAGCAACTTTGACAGTGTGGCGGATACTGTCCTGCAGGCCGGTGGCGAGGTCGTGCTGAAGAAGGTCAAGAGCAACCTCTCCTCCGTTATTGGCAGAGGAACAAAATATGACTCTCGCTCCACGGGCGAACTGGAAGGCGCACTCGGCCTTTCTCCCTCCAAGCTGAACCGGGACGGTAACCACGACATCAAGGTCGGTTTTGCCGAGCCTCGCTCGGACGGCGGCAACAACGCCAAACTTGCCAACATTCTCGAATACGGCAAGCACGGTCAGCCTGCAAAACCGTTTCTGAAGTCTGCGAAAACGGCATCCCGGCAGGAATGCATCGATGCCATGACCAAGGCGCTGGATGAGGAGGTGGAAAAGCTGTGAGTCTTCTATCCGATTTACAAACCATCGCCGAGCATTGCGGTGTTCCAGTGGAAACGGGTGTGTTCTCCGGCAAAGCACCGGACACCTATCTGGTCATCACTCCGCTGTCGGACAGCTTTGAGCTCCACGCCGACAACGCTCCCGGCTGTGAGACACAGGAGGCACGGCTGTCCCTCTTCACAAAGGGCAGTTACACCAAACTGAAAAATGACCTTGTCCGCGCCTTGCTTGGTGCGGACTTTTATATTACCGACCGCCGGTACATCGGCTTTGAGACCGAAACCGGCTACCACCACTACGCCATTGACGTGGCGCAAATCTACGAACTGGAGGAATAAGTTATGGCAACGATCGGTCTTGACAGACTGTATTACGCAAAAATCACCGAGAATGACGCCGGTGAGGAAACCTACGGTACGCCGGAGCAGCTTGCGAAAGCCATCTCCGCTGACCTTTCGGTGGAACTGGCAGAGGCTACGCTCTATGCCGATGACGGTGCTTCGGAGATCGTGAAGGAATTCAAATCCGGCACACTCTCCCTCGGCATTGACGATATCGGCTCTGCGGCGGCATCCGACCTCACGGGTGCGACCATCGACAAAAACAAGGTTCTGATTTCCGCATCCGAGGACGGCGGCGACCCTGTGGCGGTGGGCTTCCGCGCCAAGAAATCCAACGGCAAGTACAAGTATTACTGGCTGTACCGTGTGAAATTCGGTATTCCGGCGACGAACCTTGCCACCAAGGGCGACAGCATTACCTTTTCTACGCCGACCATCGAGGGTACCATTCTGCGCCGCAACAAAGCAGACGCAGGCGGCAAGCACCCGTGGAAAGCGGAGGCACTGGAGGGCGATGTGACCGCTGCGACTATCACGAACTGGTATAAGGAAGTCTATGAGCCGACCTATACCACGACACCCGAAAAACAGGGTTAATGGAGGTAACACACAGTGGATAACGAGAGAACTGCAGTCATCACCATCGGTGACGAGGAATACACACTCCTGCTTACCACCAAGGCTACCAAGGAAATCGCCGGTCGCTATGGCGGGCTGGAAAACCTCGGCGAGAAGCTGATGAAGTCCGAGAACTTTGAAATGGCCATCGGAGAGATCGTGTGGCTTATCACGCTTCTGGCGAATCAGAGTATTCTTGTCCACAACCTCAAGGATAAAGAGCATCCCAAGGAGCTGCTCACGGAGGATGTGGTGGAGCTTCTGACCACGCCCCTCGACCTCGCCGGTTACAAAACCGCTATTACGGAAGCTCTCTACAAGGGCACCAAGCGGAATGTGGAAAGCGAGAAAGACGCAAAAAACGCGCAAGTCGGGTAACAGTCTCCGATGCGGAGCTGTTTACCCGGCTTCTTTATTACGGCCTTGCTCACCTGCATCTCAGCCAGGATGAGGTGTGGCTGATGCCGTTTGGTCTGCTGCTGGATCTGTGGGAGTGCCACAAACAGTATAACGGGCAGGCTGTTCCTGCTCACGAACACTACATTGACGATATTATCCCGGACGGCATTTAAGGAGGTGACGGTACATGGCAGACAGTTTCGGACTGAAGATCGGTCTTGAGGGCGAAAAGGAATTCAAAAAAGCACTGGCGGACATTAACCAGTCCTTCAAGGTGCTCGGCTCCGAAATGAAGCTCGCCACCTCTCAGTTCGATAAAAACGATAAATCCGTGGAGGCACTCGCCGCACGGAACAAGGTGCTGCGAAAAGAGATCGATGAGCAGACAACAAAAATCGACACCCTTCGCAAGGCTCTGCAGAATGCCGCCACCTCCTTTGGAGAGAACGACCGCCGCACCCAGAACTGGCAGATCCAACTCAACAATGCCGAAGCCGCCCTCAACGATATGAACCGTGAGCTGGACGAGAACGAGAAAGCCATCAAGGAGGGCGGCAAGGCTGCGGAGGAATCCGGCAGTAAGTTTGAAGGCTTCGGCAAGGTTCTTAAAACCGTAGGTGTGGCACTCGGTGCCGTGGCTGTTGCCGCAGGTGCCGCCGCCGTGAAGCTCGGCAAAGAGGTCATTGCCGCCTATGCGGACTATGAACAGCTGGTCGGCGGCGTTGACACCCTGTTCAAAGACTCATCACAGGAGATCCAACGGTATGCCGCCAATGCATACAAAACGGCCGGTCTTTCCGCCAACGAGTACATGGAAACGGTCACGGGCTTCTCCGCATCCCTGATTCAATCCCTGGGCGGTGATACCGCGAAAGCCGCAAAGTATGCGGATATGGCCATTACGGATATGTCCGATAACGCCAATAAGATGGGCACGGATATGTCCTCCATCCAGAACGCCTACCAGGGCTTTGCCAAGCAGAACTACACCATGCTCGACAACCTCAAGCTGGGCTATGGTGGTACCAAGCAGGAAATGGAGCGGCTTCTTGCCGATGCGGAGAAGATATCCGGCATCAAGTATGACATCTCCTCCTACGCCGATGTGGTAGAAGCCATCCATGTCATGCAGGAAAGCATGGACATTGCAGGCACCACCGCCAAAGAAGCGGAAGCCACTATCTCCGGCTCTGTCAATGCACTGAAATCCGCCGTGTCGAACCTCATCGTAGGCTTTGGTGATGCGGACGCTGACATGGAGCTGCTTTGCAACAACATGGTGGATGCCTTCAAGACCGTGGTGGCGAACATCACCCCGGTTATTGAGAACATCGTGGCGGCTCTGCCCACGGCGCTGGACGCTCTGCTGACGGCTGTGGGTGAACTGCTGCCCACACTGCTGGAAGCAGTCACCGAACTGTTCTCGCAGGTGCTGGAAACGCTTCTGTCCCTGCTTCCGCAGCTTATCCCGGCGGCGGTGTCCGCTCTCATGACCATCGTGAACACGCTGATCGAGAATCTGCCTCTGCTTATTGAGGCTGCGGTGCATCTGGTGTCTACACTTGTGACCGGCATTGCGGATGCGCTGCCCACGCTCATCCCGGCAGCAGTGCAGGCTATCGTCACCATCGTACAAGGTCTGGTGGACAGCCTGCCGATGCTCCTGGATGCTGCGCTGCAGCTTATAACAGGGCTTGCCCAGGGACTATTGGACGCACTGCCCGTGCTGATTGCCGCTCTGCCGGAGATCATCAACGGCATCATTACCTTCTTACTGGATTCGATTCCGCAGATTATCGAGACAGGCATTCAGCTTCTGACCTCACTGGTGACTGCCTTGCCGGAAATCATCACGGCAATCGTGGAAGCAATCCCGAAAATCATCGACGGCATTATCAATGCGGTGCTGAATGCTATCCCTCAGATTATCCAAGCAGGCATCGACCTGCTGATTTCCCTTATTCAAGCCCTGCCGCAGATCATCACGACCATCGTGCAGGCCATTCCGCAAATCATCTCCGGCATTGTCAATGCACTGGTCGGAAACATCGATAAGATCATCATGGCAGGTGTGCAGTTGTTCGTTGCGCTGATTGAAAATCTGCCCACCATCATCGTGGAAATCGTCAAGGCCGTGCCGCAGATCATTGCGGGCATCGTGAAAGCCTTCGGCTCTCTAATGTATAAGATCGTGGAGATCGGCGGCAACATCGTCAAGGGTCTGTGGAGCGGCATTACCCAGCTTGCCTCGTGGCTGTGGGATAAGGTGTCCGGGTGGATCTCCTCCATCTGGGACGGCATCTGCGATTTCTTCGGTATTCATTCGCCCTCGAAGGAGATGGCATGGGTCGGTGAAATGCTGGTCAAAGGCTTATCCGGCTCCATTGAAGATAACGGTGATGAAGCGGTCAAAGCCGCAGAAGGAATGGCAGAGGACATCAACGGCGTCATGGGCGACCTTGCCCACGATATGCAGACGGCTCTGCCCACCGACTTTGATGTGAACGGCTCGATCCGCTCTGCCGTGGACGGTATGGCCGGCAAAGCGGCTTCCGCTTTCACCATTGCTCTGAACATCACGAATTTCAACAATTACAGCAGCGAGGACATCCGTCAGCTTACCAATGAAGTCATGGAAACGGCGAATCAGTTCGCCCAGCGGAAAGGAGTGGTATTCGCATGACCTATTTCACCTACAACGGCCGCAGTTCCGCTGATTTCGGTCTGCATATCGAAAAGAAGGATGTGTTTTCCGCACCGAGCTACGATGCGGAGTTCATCTCCATCCCCGGAAGAAGCGGCGATATCATCAACCCCAACCGCCGATTTTCCAACATCAAAGTGACCTACACGGTGTTCCTCGCACGGAAGAATACCGCCGCCCTTGCCTCCGCCCTGCGGGACATCAAGGGCTGGCTGTATGCCGAGCCGGACAGATACCACGAGATCACCGACTCCTACGATGCGGAGTATTTCCGCTACGGCGTCATCTCCGGCACTCTGGACATTGAGGAGCAGCTGAACAAGGTCGGCAGTTTCACCGTGACCTTCAACTGCAAACCTTATAAATACAGCTTTGCGGGACAGGAAACGGTGTCGGCTGACAGTTCTGAACTGACGATTACCAATCCCACTGCTTTTGAGAGCCGTCCGTATATCAAAATCTATGGCAGCGGTCTGATTCGGCTCATGGTTCAGCCGGAGGGTCAGAACACACGCTCCTGGGGCTTTGCCGGTGTGGATGAGTACATCGAAATCGACAGCGAACACATGAACTGCTACAAGGGTACCGTTCTCAAAAACGATGCCGTCGCCGGAGAGGGCTTTCCGGTGCTGAAGCCCGGAGAAAACTCCATTGCCTGTGACGGAAATGTGCGGAGGGTTGAGGTCGTTCCGAGGTGGCGGTGCTTGTAAATACAGGCAGTAGAAAAGTTCACAAAAGTATGGTATAATATCTTAAAAACAGAATGACAAATCGGCGTTTGAAAAGTTCTTGAACTCAACACAAATTGTCATTTGTGTTGTTCAGTTGGTGTTTTAAGCCGTGTATAATAAAACCATCAGATATGACAGGTGCGCACTGTCGCTGAATAAAAATTTATTATACGGAGGTTCAACCATGAACACAGACAAGATTTTTGCAGAATCAATTGCAAACGAATATGCACCCAAGGACACATCAAAGGTTATGGCACTTAGAAAGTTAGATGCAAGGGCAAAGCTCCCGGCTGCCATATTCACATATTCTTTCGGCATAATAATGTCGCTCGTGCTTGGCATCGGAATGTGCCTTGCTATGGGGGTAATCGGTGGAAGCACAACACTTTCAATGGTCGCAGGTATCATTATTGGCACAGTCGGTATCATCGGTGTGAGCGTAAACTATCCAATCTATAAGAAATTGCTTGCATCCGGAAAGAAAAAATACGCTTTTGAGATTATGACACTTGCAAAAGAAATCAGCGAATCAGCCAAATAAAAACAAAGGGGGCGGTATTGAATGAATAAGTCGGAAAGCAAGTATTTTAATACTGCCCTTCTTATGGACGAGGCGTTGATACGGTTGCTTGAAGTCAAGGACTACGAATATATCACCGTTAAAGAAATCTGCGAAAAAGCAGGTGTCAACAGGTCAACCTTTTATCTTCACTATGAAACGGTAAACGATTTACTGTCGGAATGTCTTGAAAATATCAAAAAGCGTTTTTTTGATTCGTTTGCAAAGAAGCCTACCGATTTTATCGGCAGTATCGGAACCGTACCGCTTGATGATCTTGTCCTTATTAGTTCCGATTATTTAAGACCGTATCTGACTTTTTTCAAAGAGAATCAATCTCTGTTCAGGGCGGTATATAAGAACCCATCCTGTATGCAGACAGAGGCGCAATACAACGGTATATCGGACTTTTTTCTCCGACCGATTATGAAGCGTTTTCACATTCCTGAAACTGAGCAAAAATACTGGATTGCATTTTTCGTGAACGGCTCAATGGCTATCGTCCGCGAATGGATCAACGGCGGATGTAGAGAGTCGGTTGAGGAAATTGAAACGGTTATGCTTCACTGTATCCGACCGAACAATAAAAGCGGAGAATTGCAATGAAGCAACGAATCAAGGACTTTCAGAAAACATGGGAAAGCGACTACTATTTTAGCACGGTGTTTTCGTCCGCAATTTCAACTTTAATCAGCATTGTGTTTGCGCTTTATAACGGTGCACTCGGAATTGTATATCAATCGTGGTGGCACGGGTTAATCTGCGTTTACTATCTGCTTCTTGCCACAATTCGGGCGATTCTGATAGGAACAAGACGAAAGAATCAAAAAACAATACGCATGATAACATATCTGCTATTGCTGGTTATGGATGTTTCTTTGATAGGTCCGATTTATGTTATGGTGAGCGGCGAGCGAAGCTATACCTATGGTCTGATACCCGCAATTGCTATGGCGGCTTATACAACATACCGCATCACGATAAGCATCGTTCATTTCCGTAAATCAAGGAAAAAGGACAATTCTCTGCTTTTCGAACTCCGAATGATCAATATGACGGACGCACTTGTTGCCGTTTTATCCTTGCAAAATGCTTTAATCATTGCAAATGGCGGAATGACCGAAGGAATGCGTACGCTTACTGCATGGACAAGCGGCGGAATATATCTTGTAATCGTGCTTATTACAATCATGTCTTTCATAAAAGTGCAAAGGTCTTGATAAATTCCGGTTTGCCGAACAAAATTGAATCATTCAACCCAACCCACCGTGGAGAAATCTCCGGTGGCTTTTTTATGCTCAGAAGGAGGTGACAGCCTATGATTCCCGTACTTTATCCCGCAAATGCTACAACTTTTTCCACCTTCGGTCTGGGTGTGCTGACGGATACCATCTCCTGCGAAGTCACTGAGGAGCGAAACGGTGTGTTTGAATGCCTGCTCAAATACCCGGTCAGCGGTCAGCACTATGGGCTTATCACCAAAGAGTGCATCGTTAAGGCAAAGCCCAATGACACCGCCGCTGACCAGGCATTCCGCATTTACCGCATTACGAAGCCGCTGAACGGTATCGTCACCATCTACGGGCAGCACATTTCCTACGACCTCGCCAATGTTCCGGTGATGCCGTTTTCCACGGAGAGCCGCTCTCCGCAGCTCATTCTCTCGCAGCTTCTTGCCGGAGATACACGCTTCACCGGCTGGACGGACTACTCGGACGCAAAGGCGTTTTCCGTCACGCAGCCGAAAAGCGTCCGCGCCTGCCTTGGCGGTACGGAAGGCTCCATGCTCTCCAAATGGTACGGCGAGTTTGAGTGGGACAACTTCACGGTAAAACTCCATTCTCACCGTGGGCAGAAAACAGGCGTGGTCATTGAATACGGCAAGAATCTCACTGCCTTAGAGCAGGACGAGGACAACAGCGGTGTGTACACGGCTCTGCTGCCGTATGCCGTGTACACACCGGAAGGTGCGGACACCGAAACGGTGGTGACGCTGCCGGAGGTAACGCTCCCCATCGTGACCTCGGAGATCGTCCGGTCGAAAACGCTCATTATGGATTTTACCGAGCAGTTTGACGGAGTTGTGACCGAGGAGTCCCTCAGAGCCAAAGCCAACAGCTACATCAAGGCCAATCCGCTGGGAGCGACCATCCCCACGGTGAAGGTATCCTTTGAGCCGCTTTGGAAACAGCCGGAGTATTCGGCACTGCTGGAACGGGTCAACCTCTGCGATACCGTCACCATTCGGCACTCGTCTCTCGGTGTCAGCGTCTCCGCTATGGTCATTGAAACGGTGTACGACACCCTTGCCGAGCGGTACAAGAGCATTTCTCTCGGTCAGAGCAAGTCCAACATGATTACCACCATCTCCGAGGTGCAGTCAACGGTGGATAAGGTGGAATCTACGGTAGGACGCTTTCCGAGACTGCTCCAAGCCGCCATTGGCAAAGCCACGGGCCTTATCACCGGACAGAGCGGCGGCTATGTGGTCATCCACACCGCAGAGGAAAACGGACAGCCCTACGAACTGCTGATTCTGGACGCTCCCTCTATTGATGAAGCCGTCAATGTCTGGCGGTGGAATGTGGGCGGCTTGGGCTTTTCCCATAACGGCTACAACGGTCCCTACGAAACCGCCATCACGGCAGACGGACAGATCGTCGCAGACTTCATCACCTCCGGCTCTCTGGTGGCAAACATCATCAAGGCAGGCGTTATCCAGTCTCAGGACGGCTCGTCCTGGTGGGATTTGGAAAGCGGCGAAGTCGTGCTTCGCGCCTACGCCACCAGCAAAGAGGTCACCGAGGTCAGCGACCGCATTACCACCATCGAGGAGCAGAAAATGCTCCGGCTCGTCATCATCTCGTCCAACGGGAACATCTTCAAAAACGGCAATGTGAAAACACTGCTTTCTGCCAAGGTGTACTCCTGGGATGAAGACATCACCGACACGCTGGATGCCAATCAGTTTATCTGGACAAGGGTGTCGGAGGATACGGAGGCGGACAAGGTCTGGAATGAACAGCATTTTGGCGGCGCAAAGTCCGTGGTCATCACCGGTGCGGATGTCAAAGTCCGCGCCACTTTTTATTGTGACCTCATCGACACCACGACCAGGCAAAGCCTGTTATAACGGAGGAATTTACTATGGCAACCGCAGAACCCACAACAGAAGCCGGCACAGTGTCCGGTTCAGATACAACAACTTCAAAGGAGGCTTCTCACATGAGCAAAGCACAAGGCCAGTTTACCATCATCGACTACAATGACGCACTGACGCTGACGGGGTACATCGGCTCAAACCTCGCCAAGACTCAGATGTATAACCCCGACAACGGCAGTTATACCCCGGACTGGAAAACGAAGAACCTCGTTCTGACGCCCAGCCTGTATGTCATCGGCACCACCGCCGACCAGATCGCCACCGCCAATGTTACCTCGGTCAAGTGGTATGTGGGCGACAGCAACACCGCCATTACCGCAGGTACGAACTACGGACTGAGTGGTGCCAAGAGCCACATCCTCACGGTCAAGGCCAATGTCATGGCGGAGCTGCCCGGCATCGACTACCGCTGTGTCATCACCTACAAGGACGAAAGCACCGGTCTGTCGCTGACCCATCCGCTGACCATTTCCTTCTCCCGTGTGGTCAACGGCTCCGGCATCGTTGACCTGCTGGTCACCACACCCAACGGAAATGTGTTCAAGAACGAGGAGGTCGCCAGTCTGACCGCCAAGGCCGAGCTGTGGCGCGGCTCTACGGTAGACACCACCAAGGTCAGCTACAAGTGGGCGGTCATGGACGCTTCCGTCACCGCTACTTCTTCCACCGGCTATGATGCAGACTTCGGCATCGGCTGGCGCAAGCTCTCGGATACCGCCGACAAATACACCGGCACGGCCACCAATATCCTCACGGTCTACGCCGCGGCGGTGGACAGCTACGCCGTGTTCAAATGCTGTGCCCAGGACACAGACTCCGCATCCGCTTCCTACAACACGAAGTTTTTCGATGTGGCAACCTTCATCGACAACTCCGACCCGCTGCAGATCATCGTTACCTCCACGGGCGGAGATGTGTTCAAGAATGGCCAGGGCACGACTGTGCTGACCGCCGTCTGCTACCAGGCGGGCTCCGAGGTGGACGCAGCCGGAAACGGCAGTTACACCTGGACGAAGTACAACAAGGACGGTGTAGTCGATACCTCTTGGGGAACCAACGGCAGCAAGACCGGCAAGACCCTGTCGGTGTCCAGCGCCGATGTGGATACCAAGGCAACCTTTATGGTCGTTGTGGCACTTTAAGGAGGTGGTGAGATGATCGCATCGGCACAGTTCACGATTATCAGTCTCTGCGATGTGGTCACCTCGGACACGCCGCCGGAGAACCCCTATGAGGGGCAGCTCTGGGTGGATACTTCCGTGACCCCGCCGGAAACGAAGATATGGGACGGAAATGAATGGGTGGTGCAGAACGACATTGAAACGATCCGCACCACCATTTCCATTCTGACCGAGAAGGACGCACAGTTCCAACAGACCATCGACGGGCTGAACAGCTATGTGGCGACCCTTACCGAAACGGTGGAAACAGTGTCCAACGACCAGGGCGTCCTGGAGGAACGGGTACTGAACTCCGAAAGCCGTGTTTCGGAGCTGGAACACACCGTGGATGGACTGTCCGTCACCATGCAGGAGCAGTACATCGGCGGCATCAACTATGTGCAGAACTCTTCCGGGCTGAACGGAATCACGGATGATTGGAGCTACTCCGGTACGGTAAAAACAGATACCTCTACCGATACCCAGAACAACACCATTTCCGACTCCTGCTTTGTGCTGGGAGCCTATTCCTCGCTGTCGCAGTACATCCGAGGTGTTGTTCCCGGCACTTACACGATCTCAGTCCGGGCAAAGAAAACCTCGACCATGTCCGGGTATTTCTATGTGACCTACAACGGGAACAAAACCAAGTACCTGTTCAATAAGTCCACGGCGTTTGACTGGACGGATTACTCCGTAACGCTCACGGATGTGACCGACCCCACGCTGCGTATTTACTGCTACTGTCGGGATGCGTCCATTTATCTCGCCGACATCATGATTTCCGAAGGAGCGATTCCCCGAAAGTGGACGCCTGCTCCCAACGAGATCTACACTCAGGAGGTCAAGATCGACAAGCGGGGCATCGAGGTATCCAACAGCGCATCGTCCCAGCGGACGGTCATCACAAACACGGAGTTCGCCGGTTACTACAACGACGAGGTGATCTTCACCCTGAACAAAGACGAAACGCAGACCAAGAAAACCACGGTGGACGGCGAACTGACCGTGGGCAAAACGAAGTTTGTCCCGATGCCGACGGCGTCCGAAGGGCTGAACATCGTCATTCTGGATTAAGGAGGGAAAGCTATGGCAACTTGGAAAAGCGCGGCATACGATGGGCGCTATCTTCAACTGGACATTTCAGAAAGCGTGAATGTGGTCGGTAACAGCTCGACACTTTCCTGGACGCTGACCTCTACCGGTGGCGCATCCACTTACTACACCATTGACACGACCACTGTAACGATCAATGGTACGACCGTATACTCAAAGGACCGTACCTATTGGGATGACCGTGTTTTCCCGGCAAAGAAAGGTTCTGTCAGTGGTACGATTACTGTAGCTCACAACAGCAACGGCAGCAAAACGATTGCGGTCGGATTCTCGACCCGTGTTTATATCTACGGTTCACAGGAATACGGCGGCAGCATGACGCTGACTACCATTGACCGCTCTGCTCCCACAGTTACATTCAGTACATCGAATGTCACGGCAAACGGGTTCAAAATCTCCGCGACATCCTCGGCCACGGCGGACGTCTGGCAGTACAGTACAAACGGCGGTTCGAGCTGGACGCAGTTCTCAACGACGGCATCCACCAGCGCCAGCGTAACATTGTCCTCGCTCTCACCGAATACAAGCTACACGGTGAGGGTCAGAGCAAGGCGGCAGTACAACCATGTCTACGGCACTTCCGGCAGTTCCACGGTCAAGACGCTGGGCGGTGCTGTGGTGAATAGTGTCAACACAGTGACGGCGGACAATGCCACGGTTTCCATTACCATCAATGTGACCGTGTACGAAGCCTCCTACACCAATACGCTGGTGCTCAAGAACGGCAGCGCGACCATCCTGACTATTTCCGGGCTTTCCTGGTCGAAGGGCACTGCGAACCGCACAGTCACGCTGACATCGGCGCAGAGGACGACACTGCTGAATGCAATGGCATCCATCAAGTCGTTCACCGGTACTTTTGCGGTTTCGTCCTACAGCGGGTCTACGCAGATCGGCAGTACTTCAAGCAAGACCGCAACTGTACTGACCACGGCAACCAATTCTGCTCCGACCATAAGCGGATTCACTTATGCCGACAGCTACACGACTACGAAGAATATTACCGGAAACGATCAGCTATTCATTCAGAACCACTCAACGCTGAAGGTCACCCCCGGAACGGCGACTGCGAAGAACGGAGCGTCCATTTCCAACTATACCGCTTCCTGCAACGGTTTATCCGCATCCAATTCGACCGGTGCTGCAATTACGGTCGGAAAGATCACCAAGTCCGGCAGTGTGACGGTCACGCTCACGGTCACGGACTCCCGCGGTTACACCGCTGAAACTTCACAGACGGTGACGGTCATTCCGTACACCAAGCCGAAGATATCCTCGGTGACGCTCCGACGAACCAACGACATTGAAGCGGAAATGCAGCTCAAATTCAGCGGCTCTATTTCTGCTGTGACCGTAGACGGGACGCAGAAAAACAGCGTGGTTTATGTGCGGTATCGGTACAAGAAAACCAGTGAGAGCAGTTACGGCAGCTACGCCAGTATCGTCTCCGGCACAACCCAAAGTGGCACATCATTCAGTTACGCCAATCTGGAACTTTGCAATTTGGATGCCAACAGTTCCTACGACTTCCACTTACAGATCCAAGACAAGCTCTATTCTCTGAGCAGTCTGGATTTGTATTTTACTGTTCCGCAGGGTACGCCGCTCATCGCACTACGGAAAAAGAAAGTCGGCATCAACACGCCGGACCCTCAGGCCGCGCTGGATGTTGCCGGGGATATGCGTGTTGACGGCTCACCCCTTGCGGATTTTGTCATTCAGCAAGGGACAAGCGGCGCGTGGATTTACCGCAAATGGAAAAGCGGCATAGCCGAGTGTTGGTGCCAGTATTCCTTCACGACCGCCATTTCGACGGCATGGGGCGTACTCTATGAGAGCAGCGCAATTGCGCTCCCTAATTTTCCGTTTACCTTCGCGGAAATTCCACATGTCCATATCTCCACGGAGAACAGCAACTACGCCATGTTTGTGGAGCGTGGCAGTTCAAGTAGCTGGTCTACAACGACCAACCCCGGAAAGATATTTGCTGTAAGACCAAATACGGTACCATCGGCAACCTACAAGGTATCAATCTATGCCATCGGAAAAGTGTGACGCTCCGGCGTCACTTTTTTCATACACAAATTCAACTTTCAAAGGAGGACAAACAACATGAAAGAATTCTGGACGACCATTCAGGTGGTGTTCGCCGGTATCGGCGGCTGGCTGGGCTGGTTCTTGGGAGGATGTGACGGCTTGCTTTATGCGCTTCTGGCTTTCGTAGTCATCGACTACATCACCGGCATCATGTGCGCCGTGGTGGACAAGAAGCTGTCCAGCGAAGTCGGATTCAAAGGCATTTTCAAAAAGGTGCTCATTTTCGCTCTGGTCGGCATCGGGCATATTCTCGATACCCGTGTCATCGGGAGCGGCTCGGTGATGCGTACCGCCGTCATTTTCTTCTACCTGTCGAATGAGGGCGTGTCCCTGTTGGAAAACGCCGCATACCTGGGACTGCCCATTCCGCAGAAGCTGAAATCCGTGCTGGAGCAGCTTCATGACCGCAGTGAAAAGGAGGATGAATAACATGGCTTACACGAACAGCCCCCTGGTGTCCTACACCAAACTCAGCCCGAACCACTCTGGGCAGCGCACCCACAGCATTGACCGCATCACGCCGCACTGCGTGGTGGGTCAGTGCTCGGTGGAAACACTGGGCAATATCTTTCTGCCAACTTCCAGACAGGCAAGTTCTAACTACGGCATCGGTGTAGACGGAAGGGTCGGGATGTATGTGGAAGAGAAGAACCGCTCCTGGTGTTCCTCTTCTGCTGCCAACGACCAGAGAGCCGTCACCATTGAGTGCGCCAGCGACACCACCGAGCCTTACGCTTTCAAGGATGTGGTATACAAGCGGCTCATTGAACTTTGCACCGACATCTGCAGGCGCAACGGCAAAACCAAACTGCTCTGGCTGGGTGATAAGGCCAAGACGCTGAACTATACCCCGAAATCCGACGAGATGGTTCTGACCGTCCACAGATGGTTTGCCAACAAGAGCTGCCCCGGTAACTGGATGTATGCCCGTATGGGCGATCTGGCGGAAAAAGTCACGGCGGCTCTCGGCAGTGAGGTAAAGCCGGTCGAACCGACCCAACCCACCAGTGCAATCAAAGCTGGTGACCTCGTGAGCATCACGGGCAGCACCTACTACAACGGCAAAGCTATTCCCAGTTGGGTAAAGAAGCTCCGCTGGTATGTGGTCGAGGTCAGTGGCGACCGTGCGGTCATCAACAAGGATGAGTCCGGCAGGTATGCCATCATGTCGCCGGTCAAGACTTCTGCGCTTGCCGTGGCGGGCACGAAACCCGCCGTCGACTACCGCATCCACACCGTGGTGCATGGTGATACCCTCTGGGCAATCGCCAAGAAGTATCTCGGTGACGGTAGCCGCTATAAGGAAATCGTCAACCTGAACGGTCTGAAAAGCAATGTCATCTACAGCGGCATGAAGCTCAAGATCCCTAACTGATATGAAGCCCATCGAGGATTTTTCTTCGGTGGGCTTTATTTTTTTCACCCGTTTTTTCCGAAACGCCATCCTCATGTTCATAGGATAGTGAGGAGGTGGTTCGCACATGACAGACCATCAGAAAACAACGGTAATCGAAATGAGAAAAGCCGGATGCGGCTATTCCGAAATATCCAAAGCTCTGTCTGTTTCAAGAGATACCATTAAGTCTTTCTGCCGCAGGAAGAATATTGAATGTGGCAGTCGGAATACCGCCGTACAGAAAGATGTTGAAGGTTTTTGCCCGGAATGTGGCAAGCCGATAACACAAACCTCCGGCAGAAAACCGAAGCGATTCTGTTCGCCGGAGTGTAGACAGAAATGGTGGAACGCTCACCCGGAGCGTGTCGGACAGAAAGCGGTTTATGAATATGTTTGTCCCGGATGCGGTCAGTCTTTTACCGCCTATGGAAACAGCCACAGAAAATACTGTTCCCACGAATGCTATGTGGAGACAAGGTTCAAAGGCGGTGAAGCCCGTGACTAAAGAGCAGATGACAGCAGAAATCAAATATCAGGCAAGCATCGTTCCATTCCGAATTATGCTGAAAAACGGGCAGATTTCCACGGATGACTATCGTGTGATAGACACAATTCTCACCGAAAAATACCGCCCTGTTTTCGTTCAATATATTTCTCCGAATTGACTGGATATATTTCAAAATCAGAGTTAATATGTCCGATACCAAAGGAGGGATACAATGGAAAAGACAATCGTAAACATTGCCCCTGCCGCAGCGGAGACCCCTCGTACAAAACGTGTGGCGGCCTATGCCAGAGTTTCCTGCGGCAAGGACACCATGCTGCATTCCTTGGCGGCACAGATCGATTATTACCGTGACTACATCATTCGGAATCCCGAATGGCGGTTTGCCGGGGTCTATGCTGATGAAGCAAAAACGGGCACCAAGGACAACCGTGAACAGTTTCAGCTTCTTTTGACCGAATGTAGAAGCGGTAATGTCGATATGATTATTACCAAAAGCATATCTCGGTTAGCAAGGAACACGGTCACACTTCTTGAAACCGTGCGTGAACTTAAAAGCCTCGGTGTTGATGTTTTCTTTGAAGAACAGAACATCTACACATTGAGTGCCGAGGGTGAAGTGATGCTGACGCTCCTCGCTTCTTTCGCTCAGGCAGAGAGCCTTTCATGCAGCGATAACTGCAAGTGGCGAATCCGCAAGGGCTTTGAGGAAGGACGGGCTTCAACCTGCACCATGCTCGGATACCGTCTGATAAATGGTGAGATCACGCTCATTGAAGATGAAGCCAAAATAGCAAAACGGATATTCGATTTATACCTTGCCGGATATGGGCTTCAGAAGATTGCCAACACATTAAATGAAGAAGGACTGTACAGTATCTTCGGAAACGAATGGCATCCGACAACCCTGCGGAAAGTCCTGACAAACGAGAAGTATTGCGGTGATTTATTACTTCAAAAAGTATATTGCGAAAACCACCTCACGAAGAAAATGGTTCCCAATAACGGAGAGCTTCCGCAGTATTTTGTTGAAGACGATCACCCGGCTGTGGTCAGCAGAGAAACCTTCGCCGCAGTCCAGAAGGAGCTTAAACGCCGAGCGGAAGAAAAAACACCGACTGTCGGTTCGACAAGCGTCTTTACAGGAAAAATCCGATGCTCATGCTGCGGGAAAAATTACCGCAGGAAAACGACACCGTACAATACCGTCTGGTGCTGTTCTACCTACAATTCAAAAGGAAAGAATCACTGCCCGGAATCAAAGGTCATCCCGGAGGAAACGCTGAAACGGGCGGTGGCTGGCATATTGAAAACGGATAGTTTTTCGGGCGAGGAGTTTGAAAGGCAGATTTGCGCGATAGAGGCTCATCCGGGTAATCTGCTCCGTTTCATTTTTATAGACGGTTCGACTACAGACTATGTGTGGAAAGACCGTTCACGCTCCGAAAGTTGGACGGATGAAATGAAAGCCGCCGCTGCGAAAAAGGCAAAGGAAAGGTACGCAAGTCATGACAAATAAGAAAGTAAAAAAAATAGAGGCAACTAAGCCTACGCTGTCTGCACAGTATTCGACCTTCACACGAAAGCGAAAGGTCGCAGCCTATGCCCGTGTCTCAACGGCAAAGGAAGAACAGGAAAACTCCTTTGATGCGCAAGTCAGCTATTACACGCAGAAAATTCAGGAAAATCCAGAATGGGTCTTTGTCGAGGTATATTCCGATGAGGGCATTACCGGCACAAACACAAAAAAGCGTGAGGGATTTAACAGAATGATTGAGGATGCCCTTGCCGGGAAAATCGACCTCATTCTCACCAAGTCCGTCAGCCGTTTCGCACGAAATACGGTTGACAGCCTGGTCACCATCCGGCAGCTCAAGGAGAAAGGTGTGGAGGTGTTTTTTGAGAAAGAGAATATTTACACCCTTGATGCCAAGGGCGAACTGCTGCTCACAATCATGTCCTCACTTGCACAAGAAGAAGCAAGGTCGATTTCGGAGAACACCTCATGGGGTCGAAGAAAGTCCTTTGCGGACGGAAAGGTCAGCCTCGGTTATTCCAATTTCCTCGGTTACGACAAAGGACCCGACGGGGAGCTTGTAATAAATGAGGAGCAGGCAAAAATCGTGCGGAGAATTTATGCGGAGTTCCTCGCCGGGAAAACTCCGGGCGGCATAGCGAAAGGCTTGACCGCTGACGGCATTGAAACGCCCGGTCACAAGAAGGTGTGGCAGGCTTCCACGGTTCTGAACATTCTGAAGAATGAGAAGTATTACGGGGCGGCCATACTTCAAAAACAGATAACGGTATCGTACTTGACGAAAGAGAAGCGTCCCAACACGGGCGAACTTCCCATGTACTACATCGAAAAAGACCATGAGCCTATCGTCTCCCCGGAAACCTTCCAGATGGTGCAGGAAGAAATGCGCCGCAGACGGGAAGCCGGAAGCAATATGCAATGCGTGTCCATTTTTTCAAGCCGTGTCATATGCGGTGACTGCGGAGGTTACTACGGCAGAAAGATATGGCACTCAAACACAAAACACGCTTCCTGGCACTGGCACTGCAATGCAAAGTTTCAGAAGCGTAAATACTGCGAAACACCGACTCTCAAAGAGGAAAGTTTGGAAGAAACCTTCGTCGAGGTGTTCAACGGGCTGATTGCCAACCGTAAGGAAATTGAGGAGAACTACCGTCTTTGCATTGATACCATTACTGATGACAGCGAGTACCGCAGGCAACTTGAGGATTTGAACAACGGCTGCGGCGAAGTCCAGACGCTGATAAGAAGCCTTCTGATGACCTACAGCCGACAGGACACCGCCGATGATATCCATGAGAAACTAAAAGAATATGAGGATCGGCTTGACACGATGGCTCGGCTCAAGCAGGAGCTTGATTTGAAGATAGCCGCCTGTGCTGCCAAGCGTGTGCAGATTACAGGCTTTCTGAACGAACTTATGAAGCATGACGCTCCGCTTGCAAAGTTCGACCCGCTTGTATGGCAGGCGGTCATCAATTACGCTACGGTCAATCGTGACTGCACGATTACCTTTACCTTCCGTGACGGGACCGAAAAGACCGTACCAATCAAGAACGGTGTCCGTCCTTACACGAAACGCAATAAGCTGCAGGAGGTTGACGGCAATGACGGATAAGAATCTGCTTGTAATCACCCCTCACAGAAAAGAACCCGGCAAGCAACGCATCGCCGCCTACTGCCGGGTTTCAAGCCGAAGCGATGAACAACTGAACAGTCTGACAAATCAGATTAATTTCTACCGCAGCCTATTCGAGAACGATGATACCGTTGTCTTTGTCGGCATCTATGCGGAAGAGGGACTCTCCGGCACCCAAGCAGAAAGCCGACCGCAGTTTATGAAAATGATCGAGGACTGCCGGAGCGGTCTTATAGATTGCATATGGACAAAAAGCGTATCCCGGTTCGGAAGGAACACCGTGGATACGCTTATTTACACCCGTGAGCTTCGGTCCCTGGGCATTGATGTTTTCTTCGAGAAAGAGAACATCCACTCCACCGAATCCTCTGGAGAACTCATGCTCACGCTGATGGCTGCGTTTGCCGAATCCGAGTCTGAGACGATGTCGGAGAATATAAAATGGGGCAAACGAAGAAGATATGAGCAAGGCATCACGGGGAGCATCACACTCAACGGGATGTATGGTTTTCGGCAGAACAAGGGTATCGTGACCATTGTGGAGAATGAAGCTGAACTGGTGCGGCGAATATACAAGGACTTCATTGACGGCTATAGCTACGGCGAAATCGCCGACAGGCTTATTGCCGAAGGGGTACCAACTCGAATGCCCGGTGCTTCCTGGGCAAAGACCACCGTTCAGCACATTATCCGAAATGAAAAATACTGCGGTGACTGCCTGTTTCAGAAAGCGTTTATCGCAAACCCCATCACGCATCAGCAAGTCAGAAATAACGGAGAACTGCCGAAATATCTGGTGGAGGACTGCCTTCCAGCAATCGTGGATAAAGAGACGTGGAAGCTGGCACAAGCTGTTGCGGCAAGGCACACACCACACAGACAGGCACCGAATGAGCGGTATCCGTTTACAGGGAAACTGTTCTGCGGCATTTGCGGTAAGCCTTACTACTATTATCATTATACGACCACCAACAAGCAGCCCCTTGCCGCATACCGCTGTATGAGCCGAAAGACGCAATCGGCAGCCGAAGTGCCGGGGCAAACCTACACTCCACCGCACAAGGCTACCTTCAACCGCAATGCCTCGCCGGAACTGATAGCGTACAGAGAACGATACTGCAAGCCGCCGAAGGAAAGACCGATGCTCTGCACAGACGTCCGCATTCCGATTGACCTGCCGCAGAAGGCATTTTGCCGAGCGTGGAATCTCATCGTGTCAAAGAAGCTCCGCTATCAGGCAACGCTGCGGTCAACGGTCGATAATGCCGAGGACATCCTCGTCCGATACCGTGCGGAAGAGATGTGCCTTCTGATTGACGAGATCGGAAAAATCACCGAGTTCAGCTATCCGCTCATGCTCAAAACGCTCGACAGGGTCGTTGTAAACATCAATGGGAAGCTGACATTCATCTTTCAGTCCGGCATAAAAATTACCGTTTGATTGCTCCGAAAACCCAAGTGTGACTATGAAAAGACCCTCGTTATTTATGGGTAAAATCATAGTCACACTTTTTCCTTTTACAGATATTCCGAGCGGAATGAAACCTTCGGCAGCAAAGTTCTCCGTTCTGCCACGGCATCCCGGCTTGGCTCTGTTCCTCCGAAAAGTGCCGAAAACGCCGTGTTTCTGCGGCTTTTACGGGGTGGGTTCAAATGAACCCATTGATGAACCCAGTGGGTTCAAACGCAGAGGGAAAATTAAATTGTATCAATGCCGTAGTTATTACGCATAGAAAAGACTTGATACCTTGAGTATCAAGTCTTTTCTATTTTATGCAAGCAAGCGATGACGGGACTTGAGGTAGCCTTGCGACCGCCGCCTGTGGCGGAAAAAGGGAGCAAAGCGCTGTCTGAAATAAGGAGCATAAGGAAGTGCGTCCATGCACAACGCAATGCGACTATATTTCAGACGGGGAGAGAGTAACCGTAAAGACAAAAGTGGATAGAAGAAAACAACTGTTTTTAGGGAGAGCGTTGATGACACTTTGACGATGAACAAGCCGCATTGGCGAGGACGGAAGTTTGACAAATAGCAATTACCGTCACTCGCAAGTTACCGTTATATCAATTTGTATTAGTGAATAATGACGGGACTTGTTTTTTTACCACATAATTTTTTTGTAGTCAGTAGGGCGTTTATCGGACGCCCACAGGTAAAGTAACATATATACAGCACCATACCTTGACAACCAAAATCCGTTGTGATAATATCGTTTTGGCAACGGGAGTCCGTTAAACATATTTAATTTGGAGATATGAATTTATGAAAAAAGCAGTTTTATTTGACCTTGACGGCACATTGTGGCACACTTGTGATGTAATTTTGCCTGTCTGGAACGATATACTTAAAAAACATAAAGAAACAACAAAGCAAATCACACTTGAAGAAATGAACAGCTATATGGGAAAGACGGTTGAACAGATTGCGTCAATAATGTTGCCCGAACTTACGCTTGAAAATTCGGTCGCAATTGTAAAGGAGTGTTGTGCGGAACAGATTCCGTCACTTCTCAAAACAGGCGGTCATTTGTATGATAATCTTGAAAGTACACTTGAAATTCTTTCCAAGGATTACTTTCTCGCCATAATCAGTAATTGTCAATGCGGATATATAGAGGCATTTTTGTTTGCTCATAAGCTTGAAAAATATTTCTCCGATTTTGAAATGTCGGGCAGAACCAATCAGACAAAAGGTGAGAATATAAAGCTTGTTATGGAGCGTAACGGCATTAATAATGCTTTATATCTTGGCGATACAATCGGCGATCAAATTGCCGCCAAAGATGCAGAAATACCGTTCGTGTTTGCATCATACGGATTCGGTACAACGGAAAATTCCGAATATACAATCAGTTCGTTCAATGAATTGCCAAAAGTTGCAGAAAAAATTCTCGGCTGATTGCCAGAAAATAGGATGATGTCGGGATACAGCCTATCCCGATGTCATTCTTGTAAAAGCATAAAGTTTCAGTTTTTATGCGTTTTTTGCAGATAGAGAAAAAATTATGTAAGAAAATTGAAAAAACTTTCAAATATGTGTTGACAAGTTGAATGCCTTATGATATAATCTTGATTGTTGAGTTGAGAAACCGACAAAAATCTAATAAATGCGAGTGTGCTGGAATAGGCAGACAGGCACGTTTGAGGGGCGTGTGTTTCACGACGTACGGGTTCAAGTCCCGTCACTCGCACCATAGAAAAGGCTTGATACCATGTGTATCAAGCCTTTTCTATTTTGCAAGCAAGCGATGATGGTAGCCTTGCGACCGCCGCCGGTGGCGGAGACTGTCAAGCCTCGTAGTTCTGTACTGTTTCCAAAAATAACTCTCACTTGTCTAATCCGCTCCAATTACTTGCGTAATTTACACGGTTTAGTCCTCGCCGGTCGTTATTTTTGGGTACAGAACCTCGGCTCTTCGGTTAGGGAGCAAAGCGCTGTCTGAAATAAGGAGCATAAGGAAGTGCATTCATGCACAACGCAAGGCGACTATATTTCAGACGGGGGAGAGAGTAACCGTAAAACAAAAAGCAGATAAAAGAAATCTACTGCTTTTAGGGAGAGCGTTGATGAAAGTATGACGATGAACAAGCCGTATTGGCGAGGACGGAAGTATGACATATAGCAATTTTTCTGTTTAAATGTGTAAAACCTTGAAACACTTGTCGGACACAAACACGGCTCAATATTTTGGCAACCCGAAAAAATAAAAATACGGAACAGATTTCTGTTCCGTAAAAATTATTTAAAGAATATCCAACCTTCAACCTTGTCGCCGTCAACCATAAAAGCTTTTTCTGCAATCTCCGCAAGCGGCGAATCACTGTAACTGTCCGAATAAAAATTGTCAATTTTTCCGTCAGGAAAAGCCTCATAAAATCGTTTTACCTTTTCCTTGCCGTGACAGTTTACACCCGAATATTTTCCGCTGTGCATATCTACCTTTGACGCCATAAGGTTTTTTATTTTGAGCCTTTTGCAAACGGGTTTCAGCAAAAATTCGGGTGACGCCGAAATAATTACATCATCATCTTTCTTTTGTTCAAGGTAAAACGGTTTTATATTTCCTATGTATTCCTTCCAGAAATCATTTACATCCTTTTCAGTATCGCAATAGGTAAGAAATCTGTACATTTTTTCTTTAAAATCAGTTTTTGTACCTTTTTTGAATACATAGAATTTTAAAAATGCTCCCAAAAGCGATGGGGCAAGAGTGAGTATTTTTTTATGCCTTTTAAGGCAGAATAAATAGAAGTCGGCTGTTGAGTCCCCATAGTAAATCGTTTTGTCAAAATCGTAAACATTCATAATATGCAAATTCCTTTTTAGTTTTGCAAATAATTTTTGATATTCAATTCTTAACAGAAGAGAACATCTGCACTATGATTATAATATGAGAAGAAAATTTTTGCAACATTTCCCGTTAATTAGCTCATTTTGGCTGATTATCCAAAGAATATACCGTTATTCTGTTGCTTTTAACTCTGTTTTGTTGTACAATATACTGTGTATTATTGTATAAAGGAGAAAATCCGTGTTTGGTTATTTGCAGATTCAAAAGAGCGAACTGCTTGTTCGTGAATCCGAGGCTTATAAGGCTGTGTATTGCGGCCTTTGCAGGCAAATGGGTAAGGATTACTCCGTGTTTACAAGATTTACGCTAAGCTATGACTGCACATTTTATGCAATGCTTTTAATGTCGCTTAACCGTTCATGCAAAGGCTTTAAAGACGGCAGATGCACCTGTAATCCTCTTAAAAAATGCAAGTTTGCAACAGATTCCGGTGACGCATACAGAAAGGCTGCCGCATTTTCAATGATTTCGGTTTATTATAAAATCATTGATGATATTCAGGACAGCGGATTTTTTAAAAAGCTTTTGTGCAGAATCATAAAGCCTTTCTTTTCTCATCAGAGGAAAAAGGCGGCAAATAAGTATCCCGATATGGACAAAGCGGTTGCTGATATGATGAAGATGCAGTATGATGCTGAACATTCGGAAAAGCCGTCTGTAGATATGTCGGCTCATCCAACGGCATTAATGCTCGCTGCTGTATTGTCGGCTGAGGCTCATGATGAAATTCAAAAAAGAGTTCTCTATGAATTCGGCTATCATATCGGCAGGTGGATTTATCTTGTCGATGCCGCAGATGATATAGAAAAAGATATCAAATCAAACGGATTTAATCCGTTTGTAAACAAGAAAACAGGTGAGGTAAAATCATCGGATTTTATAAAAGCGGTGCTGAATCAGTCACTTGCAAGGGCATATGATGCCTACAATCTTTTGAACTTTACCGATTTTAAGGGAATTTTAGATAATATGATGCTTTTGGGATTTCCTGCATCACAAAACAGAGTAACAAGCAAACTTGATACGGAGGTCAATAATGAATAATCCATATGAGGTTCTCGGTGTGTCTGAAACAGCTACCGATGAAGAAGTAAAAGCAGCGTACAGAAACCTTGCTAAAAAATATCATCCCGATAACTACACCGATAGTCCTCTTGCGGATGTTGCGGAGCAGAAAATGAAGGAGATTAATGAGGCATACGATATGATTAATCAGATGCGTCAGAAGGGTAAGGGTACAGGCTCAACAGGCAGTTCGTCATATAACGCAAATTCTTCAAGCTCACAGTTCTACAATGTAAGAATTTACATTCAGAGAGGACTTCTTGATCAGGCCGATCAGATTCTTGAAAACACAACACAGTCGATGAGAACCGCCGAATGGCATTATCTCAAGGGCATGATTGCATACCGCAGAGGTTGGTCTGAACAGGCTTTTTCATATTTCACAACTGCGTGCAATATGGACCCCAACAACACGGAATACCGAGCCGCTCTTAACAATATGCAGAGCCAGAGGGCATACAACTACGGCGGTTACACTCAAACAAATCCTAACGCAACAGGTTCATCCTTCTGCGATATTTGTGCAGGAATGATGTGTGCAAACTGCTTGTGTGATTGTTGCAGAATGGGATGTTAATATGAAGAAAAACGGTATCAAAAAGGGGACAATGCGTATTGCGGTTTGCGGAATTATTGCGGCGCTCTCACTCGTTTTTATGATGATGACATCTCTCGTTCCGATCGGAACATACGCTTTGCCTTGTCTTGCAGGAATTCTCATTTCCTGCATAGTTGTTGAATACGGCTATGGATGGGCAATCGGTGTGTTTTGTGTAACTGCCGTGCTTTCAACGCTCCTTGCCGGCGATAAAGAGGCTGTTATATATTTTATTGCACTTTTCGGCTATTATCCGATTTTAAAGGGCGCTTTTGAATTTAAAATCAAAAACAGGGCAGTTCAATACATACTTAAGTTTGCGGTATTTAATGTTGCCGCCATCGGTTCGTTCTTTGTTGCAACATGGCTGTTGTCAATTCCGACAGATGAATTTACCGTTTTCGGTTTTTATGTTCCGTGGGCATTTTTGATTGCCGGAAATATTTTCTTTTTGCTCTATGATTATGCAATTACCGTATTTGTTATGCAGTATGTTCGCAGATTAAGAGGTAAAATATTCGGTAATTTTCACAAGTAATTATAATTCAAAGAAGTTTTGAGAAGGTGGACCTAAATGAAAAAGCAAAAATTGTTTGTCCGCATAGTCTGCATAGTCCTTGTGGTTCTTATGGCAGTATCGGTAGGTGCTGTCGCAATAACTGCATTTTCGGCTAATGCGGCTCAATCAACCGAGGAGGTTTCCGCAAGCGTATCAGCAGGCGCATCAGGCTATATAAATGCGTCGTATGTAAATCTGAGAAGCGGTGCAGGTACGAATTATTCGGTTATAACCTGTATGGCAAAGAACACAAAATTTACTTTTGTTGACGGAAAGCTCTATAACTCAAAGTGGTACAAAATCAAGCTTAAATCAAATTCAAAGACAGGCTATGTTACAAAGGAATATGTTGCCGTAAGTTCTTCGACAACGGCATCAAGCGTAACAGGTTATGTTTCTGATGATTATGTAAATCTCAGAAGAGGAGCAGGCACAAATTATTCTGTTGTTGATTGTCTGAGAAAGAACACTAAGCTTACTTTTGTAAGCACTTCACTCTACAACTCAGCTTGGTATAAGGTTAAGGTTACTTCAACTTCTAAAGCAGGTTACATAAAAAAAGACTATGTAAAAATGAACAGTTCAACCCAACCTACAACGAAGGCAACCCAACCTACAACAAAGGCAACCAAACCTGTAACTCAGCCGACTGCGTCAGCGTCAACCGTAAGCGGTTATATAACAGACGATTATGTAAATCTCAGAAGCGGTGCCGGTACAAGCTATTCGGTTGTTGATTGTATGAGAGTAAATACAAAGGTTACTTTTGTAAGCACAAAGCTTTATAACAATGATTGGTATAATATTAAGCTTACATCAAATTCAAAAACAGGCTATGTAAAAAAAGACTATGTTAAGATGAACGGTCAGACAAAGCCTACAACGACTCAGCCTACAACCACAAAACCGTCAACAGGTTCATCTGTTAAACTTTCTGTATCCAGCAAATCAATTTTCACAGGCAACAGATTTGCAATTACAGCTACTGCATCGGGAACCGTTTCGTGGTCAAGTTCTAACACAGGTGTTGCAACCGTTGACTCTCGTGGTATTGTAACAGCCAAGAGAGCAGGCTCTGCAACAATTACTGCGAAAAGCGGTTCGCATTCTGCAACCTGCAAAATTACTGTAAAATCCGGCTCATCTGTAAATATATCCAACAGTAATGTGAATCTTCCGTGGCAGAAGTCAATGCTTTTGAAATCAAGCACAAGAGGCGTCACATGGTCAAGTTCAAATACAAAGATCGCAACTGTAAAGAACGGTGTTGTTGATACGGTAGGCAAGGGCTATGTAACAATCACAGCATCAACATCATACGGTGCGGCAACCTGCCTCATTCATGTTATGCCGAGGGAGAGTGTGCGTTTCTGCTATGCGTCACCAAACTCCGCTCCGCTCAATTCAAATGTAAGCTTTAAGGCTATTACCGACACAGACAGGGTAGGCGTGTATTTTGTAGTTACAAACGGCTCAACCTCTTATAAGGTCACCGCAAAAAATAAGGTTAAAGACGGTAACTCCTATATCTGGACAGGTACACAAAAGCTTTCAAAATCAGGAAAATGGTCTGTTAAGGCATATTCTAAATTTAAAACCGAATCAAAGTATTACACCACGGCAGGCGGCGGTGAGGGCGAGGTGTTTGTAACCTCAACAACCAATAAAACCACCACAGCTTGTGCCGAGCGCAGAGCGAGTGACGAGGTAATCAAGCTTATTGCAAACTATGAGGGATTTCTCTCAAAAGTCACAGCAGACAGCATTACAACCGATCCTACACTCGGTTACGGCAAGGTTGTAATTTCAGGCGAACAGTTCTACAACAACATAACTTCAAATCAGGCATATGCTTATCTTTGCCAGACCGTGAACAAGGGCGGATATACCACCACAACAAATTCCTACCTTGTAAACAACGGTATAAAGTTCAATCAGCAACAGTTTGACGCACTTGTGTGCTTTGCATACAATGTAGGCAGCGGTGTGTTCTACAATGACTCCGAACTCCAGTCTGTTCTCTTGAACACAGGTTCAAGCGGTACTATCAAAGCAGGCGCTTCGGGTACGGTTACAGGTTCAGATGTAAACCTCAGAAGAGGTGCAGGAACTAACTACTCCGTTGTTACCCGTATGAACTACGGAACAAAACTTAAATTTGTTGACGGCAAGCGTTATAACACAAACTGGTACAAAGTTAAGCTTTCAAACGGCACAACAGGATACATCCACAAGGACTATGTTTCTGCTTCGGGCGGTTCAAGAGATTTGAATAATGTCAATAAGCAGAACCTTATTGATGCACTTTTGCAGTACCACCATGCGGCAGGTTCTTGCTATTGGGGACTTTTGTACAGAAGGGTTGACGAGGCGGAAATCTTCCTCTACGGCGATTATGACCGTGACGGTCAGCACAATTACCACAACTTCCGTTTCTCATGTTATTCAAACCCAAGTTTTGGTATCTGATATTAATTTTTGCAAAGAAGGTCTTAAAATGAAAAAAATAGGTTTCATAGGTGCAGGCAATATGGCAACAGCCATTATAAAAGGACTTATGGCACAAAACGACGGCAAGGCCGATTTTATCAATGTTTTTGATGTAAGCGAAGAAAAGTGTGCCGCTATGAAAAATATGGGTGCAAATGTAATGACATCTGCCGATGAAATTGCAAAGAACAGCTCAATTGTTGTTCTTGCAGTCAAGCCGCAGAATTATCCCGAAGTTCTTGAGTCCCTCAAAAACAGCATTACAACAGCCAAAACCGTAGTATCAATTGCCGCAGGCATATCTATTGCATATGTAAGAAAAGGTCTTGAGTGTGACTGCCCTGTTGTAAGGGTTATGCCTAATACGCCTCTCTTGCTCAAAAAGGGTGCAACAGCCCTTTGTCCGTCTGTGAATATCAGCGATGATGACAAAACAATCGTTTACAATATGTTTGCAGGCAGCGGTGTTTGCGAATATATTGACGAAAGCCATATGAATGAAATAATTGCGGTAAACGGCAGCAGCCCTGCTTATATTTATCTTTTTGCAAAGGCTATGGCTGATTACGCAAAGAATTGCGGAATAGACTATGACAAGGCCATGAACCTTGTCTGTGCAACTCTTGAGGGTTCGGCAGCAATGCTCCGTGACAGCGGTGAGCCTGTTGAAACACTCATAGACAGGGTTTGCTCAAAGGGAGGCACAACAATTGCCGCTATGGATAAGCTTAAAGAACACGGCTTCTATGAGGCTGTTCTTGACGGCATGGACGCTTGTACAAAGAGGGCAGAGGAGCTTGGCAAATAATTTTGCCTTAACATAAAATGAATACATTCCTCATATATTTTAACGGACAACCAATGAGAGGAATGTATTTTATGAAAAGCATTGTATTTTCTTTTAAAAAGCGTTATCTTTTTCGCAGATCAAAGGGAATTTCACCGTCTGATGTCAGATTTTTTATAAGGCGATATTCCGTGGTGCTTATCTTTGTTTCGGCTTTTCTTACCGGACTTGTTTTCGGTTCAATTTATGCATCAAAAGCCGATAAGCAAATGCTTGATTCCCTTGATTTTCTGTTTACTACAAATCTTGATGCAAGGCTCGGTCAGAATGCCGTCAGCACATTTTGTGCCTGCTTTGCATCTGATTTTATATTTCTCGCGGTTGTATTCCTCTTGGGACTTGCACCGTGGGGAATACCGTTTTTGCCGTTTGTTTCAGCATTTAAAGGCTTTGGAACAGGACTTACTGCAGCATATCTTATTATTACATATTCACTTAAAGGAGCAGGTTTTTATCTGCTTGTTGTGTTGCCGGGAACATTTTTGTTCTGTCTGGCACTTGTAAAGCTGTCGGCATATGCTTTTGAAATTTCAAAACAGATGTTTTTCAGCTTAATCGGTCATTCTCATCAAACAAATTCTTTGAAAAATGAGGTGATTGATTTTTGTTCCCGATCTGTTTCAGCACTCATAATGACCTTTTGTTCAACCTTGCTGGACACGGCTTTGTGGTGCTTGTTTTCGGGAGCGTTCAATTTTTAATTTTGGAGGGCGCTATGGCATCGGAAAAGAACGCTGTAGCATTGACAGGATTTTTCTCGTCATTGTTTCACAATTTACCACGACTTTTGCTAACGAATGTGCTTTTTGCATTGCCGTTTGCCGTAATATTCGGAATTTTCTTTTTGATTAATACCCTTACGGGTATTAATTCAATGTTTATATATTTTCTTACGATAATTCCGCTTTTTCCGTTTTATGCCGGCGTAACTCAGGTTACTTCCCATATGGTAAGGGGAGAGGAAAATGTTGATGTTTTCTCAAATTTCATCGGCGGAATAAAGGAAAATCTGCTCAGATTCCTCATACACGGCGTTGTGATGTATGCCGCTGTTTTTATCAGCTACTACTCAATTGTTCTTTATCTCGGACTCGGTTCAAAGAACGGAATGTTTTATGTTCCGCTTGTTATTTGTATTTTAATTGCAATTTTCTTTCTGTTTATGTTCTTCTATGTTCCGCCTATGACGGTTACTTTTGATATCAAGATGAAGGATATTTACAAAAACAGCGCACTTATGACAGTCGGTGAGCTTAAACACAATCTGTTTGCAGTTTTCGGAATTCTTATTTTATTTCTCGTTTGTGCAACAGTGCTTATGTGCAGTTTTACTCCGGTACTGCTCATCATTTTCACAATTGTTCTTGCATTGTTCATTGTTCCGTCAATTTTATCTTTTATAATCAATTCTGCAGTTTATAAGAATATGTATTCAATGATTGTTGACAAGGATTCAAAGAGCAAAACAATTGATAAGAAAATGGAGAACAGACGCAAAGGTCAGTTCCGTGATGATGAAGAGCCTGTTGCGGAAGATTATTCGGATCTTGAAATTGATGAATCGGCTGACGGTGATGAATTTATTTTCTATAACGGAAAAATGATGAAAAGAAGTTATCTTTTAAAGCTTAAAAAAGAGGCTGAAGAAAGGAAGAACGCAAAATGAGCGGTAAACACGCAGTTAAAAGTTCAAAAAAATCATTGATAATAATTATTTGTGTTGTTGTACTTGTTGCAGTAATTGCAGGTGCGGTTATCCTGTTTATGAATCTTTCGGGTAAAAATAATAATTCGGCAACAACAGTACCGACTGCGGCTGCTTCAACAACCATCGGTAATACAAACCCAACACAGAATGTTTCCGACTCTGTATCCGAAACCACACAGCCTGCAACCAAATCGGGTGAAGCTTCACAAGAGCCGACAGAACAGGGATACACAGCCGAAACATCTTCAAATGACAGTGAAATTGTTGTTCCGACAATCAGCGGAGAGAAGCAAAAGCCAAAATTCAGTGCAACTCTTATTCCGTACTATGCAAAAGACGAAAATTCTTCTGAAGAATATTCTTTGAGAGATCTTTTCGGCTCTGCTTATTCAGGCGGCGGATTTACTTTTAATGAGGACGGAACATTCATTGACGGAATCACAAGTGCATCGGCAAATTCGGGTGCGTACATCGTTGAGGGCGACTCCGTTGTAATAACATATTCCAACGATAAAAATGTTATTGCTGCCGTAACCGAATGGAACGGTGATGTTCCTGCTGAAATTACTGTAAACTACGGCGGAATTATTGTATCCTTTAAGTAAAATATCGGTGATTAAATGAGTAAAAAATCTGTTAAAAAGCCTGACTATGCAAAATTTGAGGCTAACAGGGCTGTAAAAAAGAAGAATAAGAAAAAGAAAACAACAGCAATTGTTACATCGGTTATTGCTGCCTGCATATTTATTATTGCGGCAATCGTTGCCGTTAATGTGCTTTCACCGTCAGTAACCGCCGAGCTTACCTCGTCTGCATGGGTTCCCGAAGGTGCAAAGAATGCGAGCGGTGATGAGGTTGAAATGAGTGAGGTTTACAACACAAATTACAGCGCTTATCAGGGTTCTATGTCATTTTCCGATGACGGCACTTTTACTTTATGGCTTTCGCCGGGAAGTCCGGATGACGGAACTCACAGCGGAAAATATATCGTGTCAGCTTCGGACAAAGTCAATTTGTCATTTGATGACGGAACAAATACTTCCGCCATACTCACACAAAAGAACGGTAAAATTTCGTCTGTTGTGCTTAAATATAACGACTATGAAATCACATTTGTAAAACAGTGAATACTTAAAACAAAAAAGATATACGGTAAAATTTTCTGCCGTATATCTTTTTTTCTATATTCCGTCAAACAGACTTAGCTGTTCGGTTTTGCTTTCAAACTTATGCAAATACGAAAACACATTTTCAACTCCGAACATAATTCCGTGATTTCTGCAAACTTCTGAAATCCTGTTCATCAAAAGGTTATTGTTACTGCTCGTAAGCTGATATGAATTTCCGTATGTATAAATGTATCGTTCTTTCATATTCGGAAAGTGTTTGTCAAGCCGGCTGTAAAAATATTCTCTGTTACCGTCACGCAGAGTAAGACCTATGCCAAAGCATATTATTCCACGAACCTTTGCGTCAATGCAATACTTTAAAAGTCCGTCGATATTTTCTTTTGTATCATTTATAAACGGTAAAAACGGAGAAAACCACACAACACTCGGAATACCGTTTTCGTGAAATGCCTTGAGCGTTTCAAATCTTTCTTTAGTAACGGAAACATTCGGTTCAATTATTCTGCAAAGGCTTTCGTCTGCCGTTGTAAGCGTCATCTGTAACACAGCCTTGCTTTTATCGTTTATTTTCGTAAACAGGTCAATATCTCTCATAACAGATGCCGATTTTGTCTGTACAGTTACACCGAATCCGTAGCGGTTGATTATTTCAAGACATCTTCGTGTCAGTTTCAGTTCTTTTTCAAGAGGAATGTACGGATCGCTCATCGCACCCGTACCAATCATACATTTTCTGCGTTTCCTTTTTAAAGCGTTTTCAAGCAATTCCGGGGCATTTTCTTTCACCTCAATATCTTCAAATCGGTGATTCATCTGATAGCATTTACTGCGTGCGTCACAATAAATGCATCCGTGTTGACATCCTCTGTAAATGTTTATGCCGTTTGCGGCAGATAAAATTCCTTTTGCTTTGACCTTATGCATATAATCCTCCGCTTATTGTTTGGCATCGACAAACCACCTGTTTTCCTCCAAAAACAGGTATCGTTCTTTGCCGAGGATATGGCAGGTGTAGCGTATCCCCGCACCGCCTGCTTTGAGAGATGCCGCATACCGCACATCGGAAATTTTGTCAATGCGGTATCTCCTTCCGTCATCCCACACAATATATTCGGGAATAAGATCTCCGTCACAATCAAATGTGGCAGTAACTTTAACATACTTTTTCATAGCTTGTTACCTCCCTTAAAATCAGAGAAACATCTTTAATTTTTTGCCTAAGATGCATCGTTATCATAAATATCCGACAGGATGAATTGTATGATCTTCCTTTGGGTTAAAATCCGAAAGCTCCTTGTCATCAAGCAAAACGGCAGGGCGAACAGCATAATTGCCGAATCGCTTTTTTAATCTGTCAAGTGTTTTGTCAAGCTGTTCGTTCTGAATAAGTCGCTTTTCATCACGCAAAAGGCTCATCTGGTGCGGCTGATCATCGTGAATAAAATCCGTAACGCTTACCCCGATACTTCTCAGCGGCTTTTCCATTTTATAGCTTTTTTTGAAAAGCTCAATAGCCGTATTTGTGATATCCTTTGTAAGATTTGTGTGGATTTCCGTTGTGTGCTGTCGGTTAAATGACATCAGCTCGTTGTCACGAATTGTAATGCAAACCGTTTTTGCCATAAATCCCTGTTCACGCATTCTTCTGCAAACGCTGTCACACAAAACGAATATAACCTGTTTTACATCGTTAAAGGTTACCATATCTTTCGGAGTTGTGGTTGAGTTACCGATTGACTTTACCTCGCTGTTTTCGTTCATATGGGCAACAGGGGAAGAGTCGTATCCGTTTGCAAATCCGTAAATTAGGTCGCCCCATTTTCCGAGATATGACCGCAACAGCGTAACATCTGCGGTTGCGATATCTCCAATCGTATAAATGCCGATAGATTCAAGCTTTCTGCCCGTTGCTCTGCCAACATACAAAAGGTCTTTTGCAGGACAGTTCCACACAATATCTTTGTAATTTTCCCGCGTGATTTCCGTTATAGCGTCAGGCTTTTTATAGTCACTTCCGAATTTGGCAAAAATTTTATTAAAGCTGACTCCGATGCTTACGGTTATTCCGAGTTCCTGCTTTATACGGCAATTAATTTCGAGTGCAATCTCTTTGCCGTTCATATTCTTATTGTCGGTAACATCAAGCCATGCCTCGTCAAGTCCGAACGGCTCGATTTTGTCGGTGTATTCGCTGTAAATTCTCCTTGCCATTTTTGAAAATCGCTTGTACAAATCAAAGTGGGGAGGAACGGTTATGAGGTCGGGACATTTCTGCTTTGCCTGCCAGATTGCCTCGCCTGTTTTTATATTGTACTTTTTCGCAATCTCATTTTTAGCAAGAATAATTCCGTGCCGATTTTCCGCATCACCGCTCACGGCAACAGGTTTATTCCTGATTTCGGGATGATGCAAACACTCAACGCTCGCATAAAATCCGTTACAGTCGCTGTGAAGAATAACCCTGTCTTTTTTATATTTGCTTTTGTCAACGGCACAATTAATATTCACAACGCATCACCTCGAACATTTGTTTTTATTCAATTATAGAACACTTGTTCTATAAAGTCAAGCGTAATTTTGTCGTGTATATTAAAAGTAATGATACCAATGATATTAAAAATATTTCTAAAATACGATTTTTCTTTAAAAAAAACATTGACATATACTTATATAGGTGATAAACTGGAACTAAGGTAGAATGGTTGTATTTAAAAATAGTTAATCAGGGACACAAATATAAATATTATAAAGGAGAAGAGTATGAAGAAAAAAATTAGAATAATTTCGTTGGTTTCATTATTGTTGTTGTCGATTTTTTCCACTCAAAGTGTATTGGCATCAGAGTCTGTAGATGATGAAAACGATAATGGTGGCTATGTTGCAGATGATACGGAACGTTTGGAAGTACCATTTGAACATGACGGGTATTCGTTGACTACAAAATATGACCCGAGAGAAAGTAATCATTTAACAGATATAAGAAATCAAAGCAATGTCGGCATTTGTTGGATGTATGCCGCTGCTTCCACAGAAGAACAATTTATTGCAACACGGTACGGTAGAAAATTTGATGTTTCTGAATTGCATGGTGCAGTTGCTTTATCTGACTGTATTAAAAAAGTAAATAAAAGTCAAATTGAACCGGGTTATTATGAAACTGGCCCTAATAGAGGTTCTACAACTGCAGTAGCTGCACAGTACATAACAAATTGGAATACTCCGATTTTCTATAACGATGTCCATAAATGGTGCTCAAATATCAGCGAGGCAGAATATCCTTTATCTATTATGCAAACCTTTTATAATAAACACCATAACTGGATTGAAATAAAGGATGACGGAGATGCATTTACAGATTCAAAATCATTATTTAATCTCACGGGGTTTAGATATATTTCCAAAGATATGGATAATATTAAGTATGCTATTCAGAATTATGGTGCTGTTAGTGCAGGCATACATTATGATAGTAATATGGTTAAAAATGTAAATGGTAATGAACAAACCCTTAATAATGTGAGCAGAAATCATGCTAATCACTCCATAACCATTGTAGGCTGGGATGATGATTTTTCTAAGGATAATTTTAGAAATGGTTTTAAACCCGAAGGCAACGGTGCGTGGTTGGTGAAAAACAGTTGGGGATATCAGGATATAAGAAGCGGTTATATGTGGATTTCTTATGAGGACGGTTCTTTGGAGGCTAGCGATAACTACTTTTCCGTAACAACCGGTGTTCAACCCGCTGATGAAAGTGAGTATATGCTTTCTTATGATTACTTGCCGATTGTGAGTCGTTCCGAGTCGGACAAAATTTTCAAAGACAGAGTATTGTTGGCAAATGTATATGATGTGTCATCTTTTACTGATACTTATGATTGCATAAACAAAGTGATGCTATATTTAAAAGCTATTGATTGCACATACAACATAAGAATAATTCCGCTACAAGATAATTCTGTTCCGACTAATGTGAACGATTACCAAGTATTATCATCAGGCACTTACAGCGGTGAGGGTTATTTTACTGTAACATTAAGTAAACCTTTTGAATTTTCTTCTGGAGATAAATGTGCTGTAATTGTTGAAATAATACCTAATGGTAGTAATTCTAAAATTTATATTCCTTATGAGGGTAGTTATAATGCCGCAAGAGGTATTTCAAGTGGAGAAAGCTACTATTGCTTTGATAGCGGAAGTAATTTGAAGTGGCAGGATGCAGCAGCAAATGATGTTTACGGAAATTTTTGTATTAGACCTGTGTTGAAAGATACAGATAGCAAAGATTATTCTGTGTCTATTTTTCCTAATGCCGTAACTAATACAGATGAAGATGTTGCAGTTTCGTATGTATCTGATTATGAATTGTTCAATATATCTAACTCTGATAATAGAGTGTTGTATCAAGATACTGATTATGAAATTAACGATTGTACTGTCACGTTAAAAAAAGAATATTTAACTTCGCTTAACGGTAGATATCAGGAATTATATTTTAGATTTAATAATAATATAGTAAAAACCGTTGTGATAAATCCAAAATCCAAAATCAGCAAGGTTAGTATTGATGGAGTACCAATAGTTGGAAAAACTTTAAATGCAACTTGTATTGGCAATCCTATAAAAGATTCATATAATGTGAGTTATCAGTGGCAATCGTCAGTCAATGGTAATAATTGGTATGATATAAGCGGTGCTGTAAAATCAAGCTATGAAGTGACCGATAATGATTTTGGACGATATATCAGGGTGAAGATAACAGCCAAAAAATATGGAAATGTTGTTTATCCAACTACGGTATATTCAGAACCAACATCAATAAAAGCTGTCATATTAGGAGATGTTGATTTAAATGGCAGTATAACTATTACGGATGCTACCATGATACAAAAGTACATAGTCAATCTGATAACATTTAGCGAAGAACAAAAAGTAGCCGCTGATGTCGATATGGACGGTAACATTAATACAAATGATGCTACTGAGTTGCAGAAAAGGATATTTAATGTTTCTTAAAAAGTTACAAATAATACTTCAATAGGAGAATTGTTATGAATATTAAAAAAATAAGTGCTTTATTACTTGCTGTATTATTAATTGCAAGCACCGCCGTTTTTTCTGTTTCAGCGGTGTCACGCAGTTATTCGTATATTTATAATTATGCGTTAAAAGTAAAGATGGATATTTCATCTACCGGTGGAAAAAAGCCGTACGCATATTACTATTATGACCATAGTTATAAGTTGGCAGAAGAAATTTTATCTTTATCGGAAGAAACAGAGAGTATAGAATTACAAAATAAATATGATGAATTAAAGGATTTTTATGAGAATCCGTGGATAAGCCCAAGTGGTGCCGGCTATACTTGCTATTATGCTGTTAATGAGAAAAACGATAATAACTGGTACTCTGACGAAATTTGGAATACATTTGTTGAAAAAAGAGAAAAGCTTTTTAATGCCCTTAGTGTTAACAATCCGAATTTTGAACTTAAAGAGTATGGCGAGGGAATTTTAGATAAAGATTATACTATTAAACAACAGAAATACATAAGTGAATGTTTCTATGAGTTATTGGAAGTTTTTAATACAATGACCTGTCAGAATATTGTTCTCGGTGATGTTAACGGTGATGGAGTTGTTAGTGTAGTAGATGCTACGCTTGTTCAAAAATATATAGTAGGTGAGGTTGATTTTAACTGTGCACAGAAGTTGAGAGCAAGAGTGAATTGGAATGCCTTTCCCATAACTGTCAAAGAGAGCACTACCATACAAAAATATATTGTCGGTTATACAGATGTATATTTCTATACCGGTGGAATCGTAGAAAATGAAAGCGATTTTGCAACATCTTTGGATAACTGGGAGATTTGTTCTCAGTGGTAATTAAAGCTATATCAAAAAAGACTTCGTACTCTGTTGCGAAGTCTTTTTCTGTTTTAACATAACATTACGATTGATTACAGCTGTGTAACTGTCATTTACAAAAACGAGATATTGTGGTAGAATTTACAATGTTAAATTATGTAAAAGTGTCGGATATTACAGATGTTTGTCCGAAAGCTATTTTGTATCGGAGGTTTTATTGATGGAAGCTTACAAAAAGGAATTCATTGAATTTATGGTTGATTGTCAGGTTCTCAAATTTGGCGATTTTGTTACAAAGAGCGGAAGAAAAACTCCTTTCTTCGTAAACACAGGTTTCTACAGAACAGGTGCTCAGCTCCGCCGTCTCGGTCAGTATTATGCAGAGGCTGTCAACAACAAGTTCGGTCTTGATTTTGATGTTCTTTTCGGACCTGCATATAAGGGCATTCCGCTTTCTGTTGCCGCAACTATCGCAATCAGCGAAAAATACGGTCAGGATATCCGTTATTGCTCAAACAGAAAAGAAGTTAAGGATCACGGCGACAAGGGTATTCTTCTCGGCAGTCCTATCAATGACGGTGACAGGGTTGTTATCATCGAAGATGTTACAACAGCAGGCACTTCAATTGAAGAAACTCTCCCGATTATCAAGGCTCAGGGCGATGTAAACCCAATCGGTCTTGTTGTTTCCGTTGACCGTATGGAGCGTGGCAAGGGTACAAAGAGCGCACTTTCCGAGATTGAAGAAAAGTACGGCCTTAAAACAACTGCAATCGTAACAATGGCAGAGGTTGTTGAACACCTTTACAACAAGGAATACAAGGGCAAGGTTATTATTGACGACAAGCTCAAAGCCGCTATTGACGCTTACTATGAGCAGTACGGCGTAAAGGAATAACAGCTTTTAATTATTAATATTAATCAGTCGGGGCGGTTTTATCCGCCCCCAAAGTTTGAAAAAACTTATTTTGCGGTGGGGATAATATGGCACGGACAACCGATAACGAACACAGCGGTCATCGTGAAAGAATGCGTAAAAAGTTCATAGAAAACGGCTTTGATGTGTTTGAAACGCACGAGGCTCTTGAAATGTTCCTTTACTATGCTATTCCGAGAAAGGACACAAATCCTCTTGCACATCGTCTGCTTGACCGTTATATCACTGTCGGCGGAGTGTGTGACGCTCCGATTGACGAGCTTATGAAGGAATTCGGTCTGTCTGAAAATGCCGCCGCATTGCTCAAAATGTTGCCCGAAATGGCAAGGCTTTATACCGAATCAAAGATGTCGCATGATAATATCATCGACTATGAAAATCTCGGTAAAATATTTAAAGCAAAATTTATCGGTCGAACAAACGAATGTGTCGCTCTCATGCTCGGTGATGCAAAGGGCAAGATGATTTATTTTGATATAATTTCAAAAGGTTCACTCAATTCATCCGATATGCCCGTCAGAAAAATTGTTGATTTGTCACTTCGTCACAATGCCAAAACTGCATTTATAGCACATAATCATCCCAGCGGAACAGCTCTGCCTTCGGGAAGCGATCTTGACACAACAATAGTTTTGAAGAGTACGCTTGCAACTGTCGGAGTTGAGCTTATCGACCATTTCATAATAACCGATGATGATTATGTTTCTCTCCGTGAAAGCAGGCTTGCGGGGAACATCTTCTATTATGAAAAGTAATAATGTTCTTTAAAAGAAACATTTGACAATTAAAAACATCTGTTCTATAATTAAAATCGAAATTTTGTTCGGATATGTTTTCTGTTACAGGACTTTTGTAATAAAGAGCCTTGTAACAGGAAACATAATAAAAAATCCGTATTTGAAATGTGATGTGTATTATGGAATTTAAACTTCATTCAAAATATCAGCCGACAGGCGACCAGCCGCAGACAATTGAAAAGCTTGTAAACAGTATAAATGCAGGCAACCGTGAACAGACTCTCCTCGGTGTAACGGGTTCGGGTAAAACTTTTACAATGGCAAATGTTATTCAGAGGGTTCAAAGACCGACCCTTGTGCTTGCGCACAATAAAACTCTTGCGGCTCAGCTTTGCAGTGAGTTCAAAGAGTTCTTTCCCGACAATGCGGTTGAATATTTTGTGTCATACTACGATTACTATCAGCCTGAGGCATATGTTGCACAGACGGATACTTATATTGAAAAAGACAGTTCAATCAATGATGAGATTGATAAACTCCGCCACAGCGCAACTCTTGCACTTTCCGAAAGACGAGATGTAATTATTGTTGCCTCGGTTTCTTGCATATACAGCCTGGGCGATCCTATTGACTACCGTAATATGGTAATCTCACTTCGTCCGGGAATGGAAAAGTCCCGTGATGAGCTTGTAGAAAAGCTTGTTGAACTGCAGTATGAACGCAATGATGTAAGCTTTACCCGTAATAAATTCAGGGTTCGTGGTGATGTGGTTGAAATTTTCCCTGCCGCATCAAACGATTCTATAATCCGTGTCGAATTTTTCGGAGATGAAATTGACAGAATTTCCGAAATCAATCCGCTTACGGGTGAACTCAAAGCTGTTTTGAAACATGCCGCAATCTATCCTGCGTCACACTACATTGTGTCGGGAGATAAGATGAAAAAGGCTCTTGCGGAAATTGACAGGGAGCTTGAGGAAAGACTTGCATATTTTCGTGAAAACGGAAAGCTCCTTGAGGCACAACGACTTGAACAGCGTACAAGGTACGATATGGAAATGTTGCAGGAAATCGGATTTTGTACGGGTATCGAGAACTATTCAAGAATAATGTCGGGCAGAGCGCCAGGCTCATCGCCGTACACGCTTTTAAGCTATTTCCCCGATGATTTTCTGCTCTTTGTCGATGAGTCCCATGTAACGCTTCCACAGGTACGGGGAATGTTTGCGGGTGACTATGCAAGAAAAAAGAGCCTTATTGACTACGGTTTCAGACTTCCGTCTGCACTTGATAACCGTCCGCTCAACTTTGACGAATTCTATTCAAAAATAAATCAGGCTGTTTATGTAAGCGCAACGCCGGGCGATTTTGAGCTTGAAAAATCGGCTGTTGTTGCAGAGCAGATTATCAGACCTACAGGACTTCTTGATCCTGAAATTTCGGTAAGACCTACCGAAGGTCAGCTTGACGACCTTGTGTCCGAAATCAATATCCGTACAGCCAAAAATCAAAGAACCCTTGTCACAACCCTTACCAAGAAAATGGCGGAAGACCTTACCGCATATCTTGAAAAGCTGGGTATCAGGGTTCGTTATATGCACCATGACATTGACACCGTTGAAAGAATGGAGATTGTCCGTGATTTAAGACTCGGAGAATTTGATGTTCTTGTCGGAATCAACCTTCTGCGTGAAGGACTTGATATTCCCGAGGTTTCTCTTGTTGCCGTACTTGATGCCGACAAAGAGGGATTTCTCCGTTCAACCCGTTCGCTTATTCAGATTGCCGGCAGAGCCGCACGAAACAGCGAGGGCACGGTTATTATGTATGCCGACAGCGTAACACCGTCAATGAAGGTTGCAATAACCGAAACACAGCGCCGCCGTGAAATTCAGAATAAATATAATGTTGAACACGGCATCGTTCCGAAGACTATTGTCAAAAAGGTCAGCGATATACTTGAAATTTCTACTCACGATGACAGTGAATTTAAGAATACAAAAAAGCTTTCAAAGGCACAAAAACAACAGTTGATAGAAAAACTGACAAAGGAAATGAAAGCTGCCGCAAAGTTGCTTGAATTTGAACACGCCGCATATCTGCGTGATAAAATCAAAAAACTGCGTGGTGAAAAATGATAAAGGAAGAGTAAAATGCCAAGAAAGAAAACCACCGATTATGATAATACCAGTATCACAACGCTAAAGGGTGCCGACCGTGTCCGTAAGCGTCCTGCCGTAATTTTCGGTTCGGACGGTATTGACGGCTGTCAGCACTCCGTGTTTGAGATTCTTTCAAACTCAATAGACGAGGCGAGAGAGGGTTACGGTAAAAAAATCACAGTTACACGCTATTCCGACGGCTCAATTGAGGTTGAAGATCACGGCAGAGGAATTCCCGTTGACTACAACGAAAACGAAAAGCGCTATAACTGGGAACTGGTTTTCTGCGAACTCTATGCCGGCGGCAAGTATAATAACAACGAGGGTGAAAGCTACGAATTTTCCCTTGGTATGAACGGTCTCGGTCTTTGTTCAACCCAGTACAGCTCAGAGTATATGGATGTTGATATCCGCCGTGACGGCTACCGATACACTCTCCGTTTTGAAAAAGGCGAGATTGTCGGCAAGCTCAAAAAAGAACCGTACAGCAAAAAGGATACGGGTACAAAAATTCATTGGAAACCCGACCTCGAAGTCTTTACGGATATCGACATTCAGCCCGAATATTTTCTTGACATAATGAAAAGACAGGCTATTGTTAACGCAGGAATTGAATTTGTTTTCCGCAATCAAAACGGCAAAAGCTTTGACACAACAAGCTATAACTATGTAAACGGTATTGTTGACCATGTTGCCGAGGTGGTCGGTGAAAACGGACTCAGCTCAATTCAGCATTGGGAAACCGAGGTTAAAACCCGTGACCGTGACGATAAGCCCGAATATAAGTGCAAAATGGATATCTCGGTTGCATTTTCAAATAAAGTGCATCTCACCGAATACTACCACAACTCAAGCTGGCTTGAACACGGCGGCGCTCCCGATAAGGCGGTGCGGAATGCCTTTGTTTACCAGATTGACAGCTACTTAAAACAGAATAATAAATATAACAAAACCGAAAGCAAAATCAAGTATGACGATGTTGAGGACAGCCTTGTGTGCGTTATTTCGTCTTTTTCAAGTGTTTCATCATATGAAAACCAGACCAAAAAGGCGGTTACAAACAAGGGTATTCAGGACGCTATGACTGCATTTCTCCGTCAAAGTCTTGAAGTCTATTTTATTGAAAATCCGCTTGAGGCAGAAAAAATCTGCGAACAGGTGCTTATCAATAAGCGCAGCCGTGAAAATGCTGAGAAAACACGACTTAACATAAAGAAAAAGCTTTCGGGCAATCTCGACATAACAAACCGTGTTGCAAAATTTGTCGATTGCAGAAGTAAAGACACGGAACAGCGTGAACTGTTCATAGTAGAGGGTGATTCTGCTCTCGGTGCATGTAAACAGGCAAGAAACCCCGATTTTCAGGCAATTATGCCAATCAGAGGTAAAATACTTAACTGCCTGAAAGCCGACTACGATAAGATTTTTAAGAGCGAAATTATTACCGATTTGCTCAAGGTTCTCGGTTGCGGTGTTGAGGTTAAGTCAAAAGCAAACAAGAATCTTTCAAGCTTTGATATGAACGCACTTCGTTGGAGCAAAATTATTCTCTGCACCGATGCCGATGTTGACGGCTTCCAGATCAGAACTCTTTTACTTACCATGCTTTACAGACTTACACCTACACTCATTGAAGAAGGCAAGGTGTTTATTGCCGAATCGCCTCTTTATGAAATTACATCCAAAAACGATGTATATTTTGCATACGATGAAGTTGAAAAGGATAAGTTCATTGAACAGCTCGGCAAGGAGAAATTCACAATTCAGCGTTCAAAAGGTCTTGGTGAGAACGAACCCGATATGATGAACCTTACCACAATGAACCCCGAGTCACGCAGACTTATCAAGGTTCTTCCTGCCGATGCAGAACAGACGGCAGAAATTTTTGATGTTCTTCTCGGTGACAATCTTCAGGGAAGAAAAGATTATATAGTAGAACACGGCAACGAATATATTGACCAGCTTGATGTAAGCTGATTGGAGGTGGAAATAAATGGCGAAAAAATCTTCAAAGACTCCCCGCAGAACTTCACCGTCAAAAACTCACGGTGTAATCAATGGTGCGGGTGAAGTAGTGGAACAGCCAATCGTTTCCACTATCAGAGAGAACTATATGCCGTATGCAATGAGCGTAATTCTCTCCCGTGCAATTCCCGAAATCGACGGGTTCAAGCCGTCACACAGAAAGCTCCTGTATATGATGTACAAAATGGGACTTCTGAACGGCGGAAGAACAAAATCGGCAAACATTGTCGGCGCAACAATGAAGCTCAATCCTCACGGCGACTCTGCAATTTATGACACAATGGTTCGTCTTTCAAGGGGTTATGAGGCACTTTTGCATCCGTATGTAGATTCAAAAGGTAATTTCGGTAAATTCTACAGCCGTGACATGGCGTGGGCGGCATCCCGTTATACTGAGGCAAAGCTTGACGCAATCTGCAACGAGCTGTTTCGTGATATAGACAAAGATACCGTAGATTTTGTAGATAACTACGATAATACAATGAAAGAACCGTCACTTTTGCCGGTTGCATTTCCGTCTGTACTTGTAAATGCAAACACAGGTATTGCCGTTGGTATGGCGTCAAATATCTGTTCATTCAATCTGCGTGAAATCTGCGAAACAACAGCGGCACTTATCCGTGATCCCGACCATGATATAAAGTCCACTCTGCCGGCTCCTGATTTTACAGGCGGTTGTCAGATTATCTATGATGAAAATGTCATCAATCAAGTCTATGAAACTGGCAGAGGAAGTATCAAACTCCGTGCAAAGTATGTCTATGACAAGTCTGCAAACTGTATAGATATACTTTCAATTCCTGCCACAACAACTTGTGAGGTTATCATTGAAAAGGTAATCGACCTTGTAAAGCAGGGTAAAGTCAAGGAAATTTCCGATATTCGTGACGAAACAGGTATTGACGGACTTAAAATTACAATTGACCTCAAGCGTGGCGTTGATTCCGATAAGCTTATGACAAAGCTTTACCGCTTTACAACACTCGAAGATTCATATGCCTGCAACTTCAATGTGCTTATTGCAGGTGTTCCGAGAGTTCTCGGTGTAAAGGCATTGCTTGAAGAATGGATTGCTTTCAGAATTGAGTGCGTCAGAAGAAGAACATATTTTGACCGCAACAAAAAAGCTGACAAGCTTCATCTTTTAAGAGGTCTTGAAAAAATTCTTCTCGATATTGACAAGGCAGTAAAGATTGTCCGTGAAACCGATGAAGAATCCGAGGTTGTGCCAAACCTTATGATAGGATTCGGAATTGACGAAATACAGGCTGAATATGTTGCCGAAATAAAACTTCGTCATCTTAACCGTGAATACATTTTAAAGCGTACAAAAGACCTTGAAGACCTTGAAAAAGAGATTGCCGAGCTTGACGAAATTTTAAAAAGCAAGGCAAGAATCAAGACAATCATTGTCAAAGAACTCAAATCAATTGCCGAGAAATACGGTCAGCCGAGAAAGAGTATCATAATCTATGACGATGTTGCAAGGTATGAGGAAGAGACGGTCGAGATTCCCGATTATCCTGTTAATCTTTTCTTTACAAAAGAGGGATATTTCAAGAAGATTACTCCGCAGTCGCTCAGAATGAGCGGTGAACAAAAGCTCAAAGACGGTGACGAAATTATTCAGGAGCTTGAGTTCACAAACAACTGCGACCTTTTGTTCTTTACAGACAAGTGTCAGGTGTATAAGGCAAAGGCTGATGATTTTGCACAGACAAAGGCAAGCGTACTCGGTGACTATGTTGCCGCAAAGCTTGGCTTTGACGAAGGCGAAAATGCTGTGAAAATGGTTGTTACAAAAGATTACAAGGGTATGCTGCTCTTTGCTTTTGAAAACGGCAAGGCTGCAAAAGTTCCGCTTGAATCCTACGCAACAAAGACTAACCGTAAAAAGCTCACGGGCGCATATTCCGACAAATCTCCGCTTGTCGGACTTCTCTATATGCCTGAGGACGAAGAGGTACTCTTCAAGGCGTCATCGGGAAATATGCTCCTTGTTCACACGGGTGCACTCGCTCTCAAAACAACCCGTTCAACACAGGGTGTTGCCGTTCTCAAGCCCAAAAAAGGTCACAGACTTTTCAGCATAGAACGCTATAAAGACGGTACTTTTACAAATCCAAAGCGTTACAGAACAGGTTCACTTCCTGCAAGAGGTGCGTTGCCCGTAAACGATGATTCAAAAGACGAACAGCTTTCGCTGATTTGATTTTGAAAAAATTAATAAAAATCTTGTAATATCTCTTGAAAAAGCTGTGTTTATGTGGTATTATAAAACAGTTATTAAAGCAGAATTTGTTTTATTCGTATTTATTAAATGAAAGGAAGATAAAAATGAGCATTTGGGGCATTGTTTTAGGCGTATTGCTCGCAATCGTATCTGTTGCCATTATCGTTGTAATTATCCTTCAGGAGGGTAATCAGCAGGGTATCGGTGCTGTAACAGGTGTTGCCGATTCTTATTTCTCAAAGAATAAGGCTCGTTCGATTGATGCGTTCCTCTCACGCTGGACAAAAGTTTTTGCTGCAATATTCGTAATTTTTGTAATTGCACTTAATGTGCTTTCAAAGTTCGGTATACTGTAAGCATATTAACTTAATAATCAGCATAAAATTAACCGTCAGGGCAATCCTCTGGCGGTTTTACTTTTTATATGGAGTTGTTAAAAATGCCTTGGTGGGGAATATGTCTGATTATTTTTGTAACATTTATAACTTTCGCAATCTTGCACTTTCTCGGCAAAAACAAGCACCCGTTCAAACGCTCTCTGCTTTCAATGACTTTGGGAGCGGCAACATTGTTTGCGGTCAATCTGACGGGAGCTTTTACGGGCGTAACTTTGCCCATAAGCCTTTTATCACTTTTGGTATCAATAATAGGAGGAATACCCGGAGTAACGCTTATGCTTGGTCTTAATCTTTTTTTCTGAATAATCACAGAAGGGGCGGTCACATCGACAGCCCCTTAATTGTTTGTATGAAATTTTATACAATGCCGTAAAGTTCCTCAAGAGCCTCACCAACGGTTTCTTTGTCTTTGGTCAGGAGTGCAAGCATAATTTTGTACGCTTTTTTCGGATTGTCAAGAAAATTTTTTTTGAGAATAAGAGCCTGTTCCATTTCGGGAGCATAAACATCAAGCTTCATCAAGTCCATATCACCGCCGGATACGGAACATTTAACAGTAAATCCGTTTGAATTTTTTACAATATCAACCTTGTTTTCAATCTCATTTTTCTTTACGGCAAGGAGCTTAACCGCACAAGCGTATGCCTTTTCTTTGATAGAGTACGCAAGAATGCTGTCAAGCTGTTTTGCAATTTCAACACCGTTTTCCGTGAGCGCATATGTTTTGTGTTCATCATCGGCAGGCACAAGGTTACCGTTTGTAACAAGGTCGTCAAAGGCGGAACTTGTTTCAAAATAATTGGCAAGTCCCTGCTTTAGAATTGCCTGTATGACAATTCCTTTGTCTATATTTTCTTTTACAGAATTATACAAATAACATATCAAGGTTTTAATTTCGTTTTTGCTTCTCATTCCACCGGGATTAATACCCTCGTCAAATGTATCGAAAGCCATAAAATCACCTGCTTTTGCTGATAGATTCGTAGTGACAGCTTAATTTGTGCAAAAATAACTTAAATTATATCTGTCTGTTGTTATTATAGCACATTATCTTCACAAAAGCAAAGAGGTTGTGCGTATTTATTTTATTCATTATTAAGTAAATTTGCAAGAGTTACACTATCAAGGTAATTATTGATTAAATTGTCAAGCTGTTGCCAGATAGGATGTGAGGGACACGATTCCATATGATTGCAATGTTCGTGAGTTTTTGAAGTGCATGGGACAGATGCAAGGTCGCCCTCCGTAAGCCTGAGAATTTCACCGAGTGAATAATCTTTTGGTTCTTTTGTCAGCTTATAGCCGCCGCCCTTTCCTTTTACGCCCTCAAGCAAATTGCGGTCAACAAGGGTTTTGAGTATGCCTTCCATATATTTTTTGGAAATATTCTGTCTTTCTGCAATTTCTTTGAGCGGAATATATCTGTTCTGCCCGTTTTTTGCCAGATCGACAAGCACATACAGCGTGTAACGACCTTTACTTGAAATCAGCATAAAATTATCCCCTTTTGGCGAGGCTTGCATATTTTGTAAGCCTGTTTTGCTCATATACCTTGATTATATACAAAAAACGATAAAAATGCAATACCAACCCATTGACAAAATGGGTTGAAAAGGTTATATTTTAATTATCCACTCCTTTGGTGGGTTGATAATATAACAAGGTGGGATTATGAAATGGCAGACAAATTACTTGATGTAAACGGTTTGACTGTAAGTGTAGAGGAAAAGGAAATTCTGCACGATATAAATCTTAGTATAAACAAAGGTGAAACGCATGTGCTTATGGGTCCAAACGGTGCAGGCAAGTCAACGCTTGGATTTGCACTTATGGGCAGTCCTAAATATACGCTTAATTCAGGCGAAATACTTTTTAACGGAAAAAACATTAACGATGAAACACCCGATAAAAGGTCAAAGGACGGAATTTTTCTTTCATTCCAAAGTCCTCTTGAAGTTCCGGGGCTTTCACTTTCATCATTTATTCGTAATGCTCTTGAAAAGAACCGTGGCAAAAGAATCCGCCTTTGGGACTTTAAAAAAGAGCTCAGACAGGCAATGGAGCTTTTGCAGATGGATCCGTCATATTCCGAGCGTGATCTAAATGTAGGCTTTTCGGGCGGTGAAAAGAAAAAAGCAGAAATTTTGCAGATGCTTTTACTCAATCCAAAGCTTGCAATTCTTGACGAAACAGACTCGGGTCTTGATGTTGATGCGGTTCGCACAGTTTCAAAGGGCGTTGAACACTATCAGAAAAACCGTGACGGTGCATTGCTCATCATCACACACAGCACAGGTATTCTCGAATCTCTCAAAGTTGATTATACCCATATTATGGTAAACGGCCATATAGTTAAAACAGGCGACGCATCGTTGATTGATGAAATCAATGAACACGGTTTTGAGAAGTATCTTGAACTTTATGCAGAAAAGTTCTGACGGAGGTATTAAGATGAAAGAAAGAACATATGTCGATGATGTTGACAGAAGTGTCTACGATATCAAAGACGAAGAAAATGATGCCTACCGTATCAAATCAGGTCTTGATGCCTCAATTGTAGAAAAAATTTCAAAGGAAAAGAACGATCCCGTGTGGATGCAGAATTTCCGTTTGCAGTCACTTCAAATTTATAATGAACTCAAAGTTCCAAACTGGGGACCGCCCATTGACGGACTTAATATGGACAATATTGCAACCTATGTCCGTCCGAACACAAGGATGACCGCAAAATGGTCGGAAGTTCCCGAAGATATCAAGAATACATTTGAAAGGCTCGGTATCCCTCAGGCAGAGAGAAAGTCCCTTGCAGGTGTCGGAGCGCAGTATGATTCCGAGCTTGTGTACCACAATGTTCGTGAAGAGGTTGCCTCACAGGGCGTAGTATATACCGATATGGAGAGTGCGTTAAAGGGCGAATATGCCGACATGGTAAAAAAATATTTTATGAAACTTGTCCGTCCGAATGACCACAAATTTGCCGCACTTCACGGTGCAGTATGGTCAGGAGGTTCGTTTGTATATGTTCCGCCGGGAGTGTCTGTAGAAATTCCGTTGCAGTCATATTTCAGACTTAATGCACCCGGTGCAGGTCAGTTTGAACACACGATCATTATCGTTGACGAGGGTGCAGACCTGCATTTTATAGAGGGTTGTTCTGCTCCGAAATATAACATAGCAAATCTTCACGCAGGATGCGTTGAGCTTTTTGTAAAGAAAAATGCAAGACTCAGATATTCAACAATTGAGAACTGGTCAAAAAATATGTACAACCTTAACACCAAAAGAGCACTTGTTGAAGATGGCGGTACTATGGAATGGGTATCGGGTTCATTCGGTTCTCATGTGTCATATCTTTATCCGATGACAATTTTAAAAGGCGACCGTTCAAGAATGGAGTTTACGGGCATTACATTTGCAGGCAAGGGACAGAACCTTGATACAGGCGCAAAAGTAGTTCATATCGGCAAAGAAACATCTTCGTTTATGAACACAAGGTCAATTTCAAAAGACGGCGGAATCAGCACATTCAGAAGCTCCGTTGTTGTAAACAAATCTGCCGAAAATGCAAAATCTGCCGTTTCATGTCAGTCACTTATGCTTGATTCAAAGTCACGCTCAGATACTATTCCTGTAATGGATATCAGAACTCCGCACGCAGATATCGGTCACGAGGCGAAAATAGGCAGAATCAGCGATGAGGCTGTATTCTACCTCATGTCAAGAGGTCTTAGTGAAGAGGATGCAAGGGCGATGATAGTCAGCGGTTTTGCAGACAATGTGTCAAAGGAACTTCCCCTTGAATATGCGGTTGAAATGAACAATCTCATTCAACTTGAGATGAAGGGCAGTATCGGATAAGGAGGACATTATGGTTGATAATAAAGACTTAACAGTGAACTTTCTTCCGTCACCCACTTGGAACCGATTGGGAGTGAATCGGGCAAAAATCCGAAATATTCCCGTTGACGGTTGGAACAGTATTCCTGTTCAAAAAGAAATAATCGAAAAATATACAAATATTTCAGATTCAAATATCTGGGATTCATTTGCAAATATTCAGACAGGTATGGGCGAGGAGATTGACGAAATCTCAAAAATATCACAGTCTGAAAAAATCAGAATATCGGCTGATAAAACAAAAAGCGAAAAGCTGTTTTTTAATTGCAAAAACGGTGAAAACGCTTTCGCAGATGTAGAACTTTACGCTCCCGAAAACACAGAACTTACCGTGTTTATGGCAATGCAGTCAGCGTGGAATGCAAACGGTATTTGCGCCGTAAGAACGAAATTTAAAGCTGAAAAAGGCGCAAAAATCAGACTCGTACAGCTTAATCTCCTTTCGCAAAATTTCCGCTTTATAAACGATGTCGGTGCAGAATGTGAAGATAATGCAACCGCAGAGATATTACAGCTTTTCATCGGCGGAAATGAAACCTATACAGGCACAAAGGCAACGCTTTTGGGCAGACAGAGCAATCTTGACCTCAATGTCGGCTACTATTGCAAGGACGAGCAGTTGCTTGATATGAACTATGTTGCCGAGCATATCGGCAAAAAGACCGTCAGTTCAATGAATGCGGGAGGTGTCTTGAGAGATAAAGCACATAAATTATTCCGTGGTACAATTGATTTTCCGCTCGGTTCATCGGGTGCTAAGGGTGACGAGAACGAAGATGTTCTAATTTTAGGTGAAGATGTAATCAATCAGACCGTACCGCTCATTCTTTGTGCGGAAGAGGATGTTGAGGGCAACCACGGTGCGTCAATCGGCAGACCGTCCGATGATGTGCTTTTCTATCTTGCAAGCAGAGGCCTTGACGAAGAAGAGGCTTGTAACCTTATGGCTCGTGCAAAGCTTGACGCATTATGCTCGAAAATCGGTGATGAGGAGCTTGAAACGCTTGCAAAATCCTGTCTGGAGGAGGTTACAGGCTATGCAAATGAAAAACTTTAAGGAAGATTTTCCGCTTTTGCGGGAAAATCCTGTAGTCTATCTCGACAGTGCCGCAACTGCTCAAAGACCTGAATCAGTTATAAATTCGGAAATGGAGTTCTACAAAAAATGCAATGCAAATCCTCTGCGTGGACTTTATGATTTGGGTTTCAAAGCAACCGAGTGTTATGAACAATCCCGTGAAACAGTCAGAAAGTTCATTAATGCAAGGTCGGAGCGTGAAATAATATTTACACGCAATGCAACCGAGAGCCTCAATCTTGTTGCCTACAGCTACGGAATGAATTTTCTAAAAAAAGGTGACGAAATTCTTGTCACTGTAATGGAACACCACAGCAACCAGTTGCCATGGAGAGCAGTTGCAGAAAAAACGGGCGCAGCGGTAAAGTACATTGAATGCAACACTGACGGCACAATTACCGAAGAACAGCTGAAACAGGCTTTTTCGGAGCGTACAAGGCTTGTGGCAGTAACTCACATATCAAATGTACTCGGTTGCAAAACTCCCATAAAGCGTATCACAGAGCTTGCAAAGGAATGCGGTGCAGTTGTTGTGCTTGACGCATCACAGAGCGTTCCGCACATTCCCGTTGATGTTCAGTCGCTTGATGTAGATTTTCTTGCATTTTCCGGTCACAAACTTATGGCACCATTCGGAATCGGTGTATTATACGGCAGAGAAAGCCTTCTTGAAAAAATGCCGCCTTTTTTAACAGGCGGTGAGATGATTGATTCCGTTACGAGGGACAAGGTTATCTATTCCGATTTACCGCATAAATTCGAGGCAGGAACGGTAAATGCGGCTGGCGCATGGGGGCTGAAAACCGCAATTGAATATATTCAAAATATTGGTTTTGATACAATCGGCGGTATTGAAGAAGAGCTTACCAAAAGAGCCTTTGACGGACTTATGAAAATTCCTCACATCAATATTCAGGGAAGTAACAATCCGAAAGAGCATTGCGGAATTATCAGCTTTACAATTGACGGAGTTCATCCGCATGATGTCAGCAGTATTCTTGACGCTGACGGTATTGCAGTCCGTGCAGGACACCATTGCGCACAGCCTTTGATGGAATTTTTAGGCATTCCGTCAACAACAAGGGCAAGCATTTATTTCTACAATACGAAAGATGACATTGCTGCGTTTTTGAACAGCGTGTCATCTGTCAGAAGGAGAATGGGATATGGAAAATAACAGAAGCTTTTACAATGAAATCCTGACCGATCACAATCTTCATCCAATGCACAAACATCCGCTTGATACGGCAACGGCAAGCCTTGAGGGTGTGAATCCAAGTTGCGGTGATGACATTGTGCTTAATCTTAACATCAAAGACGGTGTGATTACAGACGGTTCGTTTACAGGTGACGGCTGTGCAATTTCCCAGGCGTCAGCCGATATTATGCTTGATTTGATTATCGGCAAAACAGTTGATGAAGCCGAACATCTGAAAGATATTTTCCTTAAAATGATTCAAGGCAAAGCAACTGACGAAGAAATTGAAGAGCTTGAGGAGGGCGGAGCATTGTCTGACATTTCTCATATGCCTGCCCGTGTAAAATGTGCAGTTCTCGGTTGGCACACATTTGAAAACATTGTAAAAGAATAATTTACTGAATTTAATATTTTATAAAACACATTCGGGGAACAGATAAAATAATTTCTGTTCCCCGATTTTTATTTAAAAAATCGAGATTAATGTATTAAAATAACTAATACAAATCTTGACAAATATTGCTTTAAAATAGTATAATAAAAGTGCAAAGAGGTGATACTTATGAAAAAGAAATGTACTCTCGTTTTAATATCCGTATTGACAGTTGTCTGCATTGTATCTGCATATTTGCTTTTCTTTTATAATCCTTCATTTAATATGGTTTACGATTCCGACACAGATTCATATTTTAACAACAGTTACCTGTCCTATAATGACGGAACGCTTGCAGCGGCAGATTACAGAAAAACTAAGGTTACAGCTTATGATTCAAAAAACAATTCAACCGTAAATTTGCCTTCAAACGGTTGTCTGATTAACGATAATTTATTCTATATTAACGGCAATAAGCTCTGCTGTCTTGATACAACAACAAACACACGAAAAATCATAGACACCGATTGCCGAAGTTTTGTTTGTAACAATGAAGTTATTGCTTATACAAAGAATGATTCTGTAATATTGAAAAACTCTGATACCATTGAAAATATAGGGAATATTAAGTTTGATAATCAGATTTATTATATAAATATTTCAGATGGCAATCTCTATATTGCGGAGCGTATTTTTGAGGATGAAACAGATGAATACGGTTACAGCCTCAAAGTAGGAAAGCAGTATATTTTCAAAAAATATGACCTGAAATCCTGCAAATTGCTCAAAAGTAAAAATGCAAATTATGTAAACGGACTTCGCTATGTAACGGTATGCCAAGACACTTTCTGGTTCTTTTGCGATGAAACCCAAACCGTAAACAATGTATGTCTTGATAAAGATGTAAATTATCCGACAATTCAGCATCCCGATGTTAAATTTATTACATCCAATAACGATTGTGTTTACTACATATCCGAGAAAACAGAATCGGCGATAATACGCAAAACGGTTGAAAGCCCCTATAACGGTATATGGAAACTCGAAGTCGGCTCTAATAAACCTGCTAAAATTGCTGACAAATGCGACTGTGACGAACTGCTTGCAACAAAGAATTTCTTGTATTGTTACACAATTAACTACATTTTGCCTCGAGGAATGGCTAATTCATGGGTGAAAGGTTACTTAATTGATCAGCTTGCAATAAGCTGATTTGTTATCATAAACCGAATTGGTATATAGTGAACTGAAAATAATCATTAAGAAGGTGATATTATGAAAAAAGATGTTAGATTATACAATATGATTTTGCCGCCGTTTATGCTGTTCTTCTTTGTTCCCACTCTTTGGATTGTATCAGCCTTAGGGAATTTCATAATAGATTCAATAGTTCTCTTAATAATTTCAATTTTTATTTACAAGAAATTCACTTGGCAATTGTATAAGAAATCAATAATTCCCGTATTTCTGTTTGGATTTCTTTCTGATTTTTTAGGTGTGCTGTATCTAATGGCAATATCTATTGGATCAGGTGCGGAATATTACGAGGGCAACGATATCGGAAAACAAATTCTTTCGGGAATATATCTTGCAACCAACCATTCCTGTTATGACAGCATCTACGGAGTTTTGTTTATTGTCAGCGGTATTCTGTTTAGCAGTATTTTTATTTTTGTTTTTAATTATCGTGTGTCATTTAACAATAAAGGACTTTCTAAAAAGCAGAAAATAATTGCATCCCTTACAATGGCAATAATAACCGCACCTTACACATTTTTGTTGCCTAAAGAGCTTTTTTATCCGTAATAAAAATATATCTCGGTTTGGTACGGCAATTGCAGTATTACAAAATACATAAAATCAGCAAATCCAAACAAACAGGCTGATGAATTTTTAAAATATTATGAAGAAAATTTTTAGTGTTGTCAAAAAGATACTGAAATATATTGAAAATGATAATGAGTGTTTTTATGCTTAAAAAAGTTGTTTGTACAATAGTGAGTACTTTATGTATCCTTTTTTTATTATCCGCCTGTGATCCTTCGATTGATGATTATGAATCTTATAAAAATCTTAAAGTAGGAGAACATTTTTCGGTTAACCGTGATGGATATGCAGTCAAAATAAACGATACGCTTCTTGTTTGGCACAACCTTGCTGATGGCGAAAAGGATTGCGTCAAAGTCATTGATAAAAATATGGTTGACGCAAGCGGAATGATAGAAGGGGAGGATGTTCTGAACGGTTCAAAAGAACTTCTTGCTGATAAAATTAAGAATTGTTATTCTTCAAATGATTATGTTATAATGGAGTTGTTAAACAATGATACCATTATTCTGGTCGATTGCAATAACAATTTCAAATATTCCAAATTTGATAATTTGAAAAGCACAGGAATTGATTACAGTAAATTTAATCACATATCAATCGGCTGATTATTTTTTTCGGAAAGAAATTTCTTATGAATAAATACTATTACATCATAAATTTGTTTGATTCAATAGACAGATTGTTTTTAAATACCTATAGTACCCCTGCATACTTTCTGTCAAAAATCAGTTTTGTTATCATATAAAATTAGTTTTTAATAGGAGGAATAGTTTTGAATAAGTTTAAAGCTATTTGTGAATCGGTGAGTTATTTTTTTATTTTTTCATTTACACCAATAATATGTGCATTAATAATTT